>ERZ773224.854-NODE-854-length-41205-cov-4.942211_pt1 | contig 41205 bp, 30 predicted proteins | sample MGYA00580526_ERZ773224 | MGnify/ENA primary metagenome ERZ773224 (study PRJEB29015, sample SAMEA2737743) | human gut metagenome | biome: human gut; feature: human-associated habitat; material: faeces | place: China | collected 2012 ... | reverse complement strand
TGGGATGACAACGGCGTATTCAACTTCGAGGGTGGATGCTACGCTAAGGTTATCGGTCTTGACAAAGAGTCTGAGCCTGATATCTACAACGCAATCAGAAGAGATGCTCTTCTTGAGAACGTAACTGTAGATGCAAACGGTAAGATCGACTTCACAGACAAGAGTGTTACAGAGAATACTCGTGTATCTTACCCAATCAACCATATTGAGAATATCGTACGTCCAATCTCTTCTGCACCAGCTGCAAAGAACGTAATCTTCTTATCAGCAGATGCATTTGGAGTACTTCCACCAGTATCTATCCTTACACCGGAGCAGACACAGTACTACTTCCTGTCAGGATTTACTGCTAAGCTTGCTGGTACAGAGCGTGGAATCACTGAGCCTACACCTACATTCTCTGCTTGCTTCGGACAGGCATTCCTCGAGTTACATCCTACAAAGTACGCTGAGGAGCTCGTTAAGAAGATGGAGAAGAGCGGAGCTAAGGCTTACCTCGTAAATACAGGATGGAACGGAACTGGAAAGAGAATCTCTATTAAGGATACTCGTGGAATCATCGATGCAATCCTTAGCGGAGCAATCAATGAAGTTCCTACAAAGAAGATCCCAATGTTCAACTTCGAAGTTCCTACAGAGCTTCCAGGAGTAGATACAGGAATCCTTGATCCTCGTGATACTTACGCTGATGCTTCTGAGTGGGAGACAAAGGCTAAGGATCTTGCAGCAAGATTCAATAAGAACTTTGCTAAGTATGAGGGAAATGAGGCTGGTAAGGCACTTGTTTCAGCTGGTCCTCAGTTATAATTCGAGAAAATTCGAACCGTATATATGAGATTTACAAGAATCCTCGTCCACATTGTGGGCGGGGATTTTTGAGTTGGGAAAAGCAGTTGATTTCGTATCTAGGCCTGTTTATAATGAAATAGGTAATTGAAAAATAAAAAGGGAGAAAGCGACTCCGGAGGAGAATACCGATGATAAGGGAAGCAGTAGCTTCAATAAAAAGAGTATGGAATTATGAGAAAACGATCAATGTAGATATCCGTGCATTGCAGAACATGCTTGTTATTTTTGCAATTGTTATGCTTTTGATCGATGTGGAAAATTTTAAGCTTGGGAAATATGGGATAGGGGGAGCAACACTGTTTGCCGCAGTGGTGTGTATTTTGTGTGCAGCGGTACTGAACCGGCACCAAAAGGAAGGATACAGGATTGGCAGGATAGCGGTGATCGTGTTGCTGGCATTGGCGTTACCGATTGCAGCAGGCGGTGCCAATGACGGTTTTTCGCTGCTTTGGTATATGCTGATTCCGATTTTTACACTTGTGTTGTTTGGAATGCCATTTGGAGTACCGGCGTGTATCGGATTTGGGTTGGGAATTATGCTTCTTTTCTGGACACCGGTACGAGGGGTACTGTTCTATTCGTATCCAAGAGAGTATTTGTATTATTATCCGATTTTTTACTGGGGGTTTTGTCTGATCACCGTTGTGATGGACATATTCTATAAGCTTTACCAGATTCTTCAGGCTGAACATGAGAAGAAGCTGGAGGAGGAAGTACAGCATGCGGTTGATGATACAAAGAAGCTGATGGTAAATTCGGTAGCAACGATCAGCCGGATGCTTGATGAGAAGGATTCCTATACGCAGGAACATTCCCAACGTGTGGCGGAGTATTCGGCGTTGATCGCACAGAACCTGAAGACGGTTTCCTATACGGATAGGGAGATATCCCTGATTTACCGGAGTGCGCTGCTGCATGATATTGGAAAGATTGCAATACCGGATGCAGTGCTCAATAAGCCGGCACGTTTGACGGATGAAGAATTTGAGTTTATGAAGAAGCACACCATCTGGGGACGGGAAATCCTATCCGAACTTAAGTTTCTGCCGCAGGCGGATCTGGGTGCAAGCTATCATCATGAGCATTATGACGGAACCGGTTATCCGTTTGGACTGAAAGGGGAAGAGCTCCCTCTGATCACGCGTATTATCAGCGCCGCAGACGCGCTCGATGCAATGAATTCCAATCGCTGTTACAGAAAGCATTGTGATAAGGATTATATTATCGGTGAGTTTGAAAAAGGGGCAGGAACGCAGTTTGACCCGCAGGTGGCGAAAACGGTGGTTCAATTAATTCGGGAAGAAAAGATTGTTGTTTTATAAAAGGTGTTGTATATGGAGAAGATGGTACATGTGATGAAGAAAAAGCTGCAGAATTTCCGGGATATTGTTCTGTGCCCGTATGAGGATGAGCAGCTGGCGGCATGGATCAAGCTGGTATTTGGAATGATCTGGGCGGTCAGTATTCCAAATGGACTGATTTATGGTGCCTCAATGGAATACCAGATTGTACTGATGATCATGGTAGGGGTATTGGCTTTGGATATATGGATTGAGAGAAAGCATCGCAGCATGTGGCTGGATACCGTTGTGTTCACGCTGCTTTGCCTGCCGGTATTTTTCGTTTACTATCACGCATTGATCGGATCCTTTAGTGTGATGTTTCTGCTGATTTATGCCTGTGGTATTGTGTTTGTGCTTGGAATCGGAAGAAGTATCGTGATCAATCTTGCGTATCTGATTGCAATCTTCATCGGTTTTAGGTGGAATGCAGATTCGCCGGTCCGTGAGCTCTATGGTGAAAATATAGCGCTGAGATTTCCGTATCTGTTCGTCTGCATGGTACTTATGATATATTCTCTGATGTATACGATCCAGAAATATTGGGTGAATAAGCGTAGACGTACCCAGATTCTGGAGAAACGCATCGCGGATGAGAGACAGCAGCTTGATACCATTTCGGTGAAGGTGATGGATTCGATGGTGCATGCTTTGGGAGCGAAGATACCGGGAGAAGAGGCGCATTATCTCGGCGTGGCAGCATTTGCCCGTGAGATTGCCTTAAGAGAAGGCATGGATGAGCAGCAGTGCGCAGATGCCTACAGCGCAGGATTACTGCACGAAATCGGAATGATTGGCATTCCGGATGCGCTGATCCGCAGGGAAGACCTCTCGGATGAAGAATATAAAGTATTTCAGACTTATGTGCAGAAAGGCTACCAGATCATCACGACATTGCATTCTACCGGAAGATCCGAGATTGCGGATGCGGTGCATTATCACAGGGAGGCGTATGATGGAAACGGATTTCTGGAGGGGCTGGCAGGAGAAAAGATTCCGAAGCTTGCCCGTGTTCTTGCGGTAGCGGATTATGCGGATCGGCATTTGCGAAGAGGTGAATCTCCGATGCTAGTTGCGAGACTGATTCTGGAGCAGCAGAACAGACTGTTTGAGCCACAGAGCGCGAGGATTATGGCACAGATGCTGCAGGAGCATGAGATCCCAATTGTGCATAAATAATTAGAGAGGATTATAAAATTTTTGTAAAAAACTTATAATTGGATTGGCTTGTTGGCGAAAATATTGTATAATATAACAAAGTGTTGCCAAACACGATGACAAATTATTAAGGAGGGTTTTTACGATGGCAAGATTCACACTACCTAGAGATTTGTATCATGGAAAGGGTGCATTAGAGGCACTTAAAACTTTTAAGGGAAAGAGAGCTATGATCTGTGTTGGTGGCGGATCTATGAAGCGTTTTGGTTTCCTGCAGAAAGCAGAGGACTATTTAAAAGAAGCCGGTATGGAGGTTCAGTTATTTGAAGGAATTGAGCCGGATCCATCGGTTGAGACGGTTATGAAGGGTGCTGCTGCGATGCAGGAGTTTGAGCCTGACTGGATTATCGCGATGGGTGGAGGATCTCCGATCGACGCTGCGAAGGCTATGTGGATCAAGTACGAGTATCCGGATATTACATTCGAGGATATGTGCAAGGTGTTCGGTATTCCGGCGCTTCGTAATAAGGCACATTTCTGCGCAATCTCTTCAACCTCCGGTACAGCAACGGAGGTTACCGCATTCTCGATCATTACAGATTATGAGAAGGGTATCAAGTATCCGATCGCTGATTTTGAGATTACACCGGACGTAGCAATCGTCGATCCGGATCTGGCAGAGACGATGCCGCAGAAGCTTGTAGCTCATACAGGTATGGATGCTATGACACATGCGATCGAGGCTTATGTTTCGACTGCAAACTGTGATTTTACCGATCCGCTTGCATTACATGCGATCAAGATGATCCAGAGAGATCTGGTTGGTTCTTACAACGGAGATATGGATAAGAGAGATTCGATGCACAACGCACAGTGTCTGGCTGGTATGGCTTTCTCCAATGCGTTACTCGGCATTGTCCATTCTATGGCTCACAAGACCGGTGCCGCATTTGCGGATTACGGCGCACATATCATCCACGGAGCAGCGAACGCAATGTATCTTCCGAAGGTTATTGCTTTCAATGCGAAGGACGAGACGGCGAAGAAGCGTTACGGCGAGATCGCTGATTTTATGGGACTTGGCGGAGACAGCTTAGATGAGAAAGTTGCACTTCTGATCGCTTATCTGCGCAAGATGAATGATGATCTCAACATTCCGCATTGCATTAAGAACTATGGTCCGGACAGTTATCCGGCGGAGCAGGGATTCGTTCCGGAAGAGGTATTCCTTGAGAGATTACCGGAGATTGCTGCAAATGCTATTTTAGATGCATGTACAGGTTCAAATCCAAGACAGCCTAGTCAGGAGGAGATGGAGAAGCTTTTGAAGTGCTGCTACTATGATACAGAGGTAGATTTCTAAATCAAAGAATAAAGTGTTAAGTAAAGGCTCCGAGAAACCTATGGTTTCTCGGAGTTTTTTTATTCACAAAAAGCATGATTACTAAAAAGAAAAGCCTATATAATAAAAAATCAAACAAAAATATTTTAGAAAAATTAGTAAAAAAAGCGAAATTGTTAAGTGTCTATCATAATATTGTTGAAAATGACGAACGGGAAGCATATACTCGGAATTGGCATATTGCATTTGCATAGGATATGATAGGGGAGGGTCATAAAGGGTGTGCAATATGACTAAAACGTGATTTAAGAGGATCACATGGGGAGAGTAGAATGAACAATAAAAGAGAGGTAGTAACATTAGGCAAGCGATTGCTTAGTTTATTTCTTGCACTCATAATGGTGGTTACCATGTTTCAGATGCAGGGAATGGAGCAGGTGTTTGCCGCAGAGAGTGAGAATGAAGGTGCAACCACTGCATATGCTGCGAGCCCGACAATCCGGTTGTATTTGGACAAACCAAGTACATGGAATACACCGGTTGTCAATGTCTGGGCTACCGGTGCTACGGTAGATAACAATGGCGCAGGAAATGCCGCTATTTCACAATGGGGGGGTCAGGAAAAACCAAAGCTTGCATATGAGGAAAGTTCTGGACTCTATTATGTAGATGTACAGAGCAGTGAGTGGACAGGTTTTCAGTTTGTTGATGCAGGTTGTTCTCCTGATGAGAAGGCTGCACCGGAGATAAAGACAGAAGGAGCTGCAATTGAGCAGATTAAGACTTTTACTTCTGATACAAACATTTATTGTTTATTGGATGATAAGGGAAAATATCAGTGGTATAAGGATGCTTCAAAGAATGAAACATTGGTTCCGGAGTCTGTACCAACAGAATGTGATCTGACTATTAATTATAAGAGCACATTAGGTGATGATGTTGCAGCATATATATAAGGAGACCAATAAGCCGGCAGGTGAATGGCCGGGAAAAACCATGACTGCAACAGCAGGTCATGAAGGCTGGTATACAATGCATCTGACATTAGATAACAGTACAGATTATTCTCTTATCTTAAATGATGATGGAAATGGAAACCAGTTAAAAGACGTAACACTTTCTACAAAAGGAAAGGCAGAAGCAGAGTACTGGTTCGATGGTTCTTTGTCAGAGACAAAACCTGCCGATTGGAAATATGTAACAACCATTCATTATCTTGCATCAGGAATGGGAAGTACTATTTACAATCATATGTGGGGAGCAGATGCCTCTGCAACAGGAGCAGGTGTTGGAAAAGAATGGCCGGGTGGACAGATTTCAGAAAATGCTGACCATTTGGGATGGTATGATGTAGTATATACACAGGATGTAAAACAGAATTTCAGCTGTATTTTTAATAATAACAATAGAGCACAGACGGATAATATTGATGTTTCTGTAACATCAACAAGTACTGAACTCTGGGTTACCGGAACCAAAGGTGATACAACAGTATATAAAACAGCACCGGACAGTTGGGAGGCACCGGTTCCAGACCACACATTTACAATGTATTATTACAATGAGGATTTATCAACAGACACAGACATGGGAAAAGTTGATTTGTGGATGTGGAATGCCGGATTAAATGGTTCCTATGTTTTTGACGGAACATATTATGATGATGAAAATAAGGTGACATGGTTTAAACAGACCATTACAGTTGCCGGCAGTAATGTAGGAAAAACGGTAGGATTAAAGGCACGCTATGACAATACAACAGGAGGAAATGGATGGGATGGCGGCTCTGATACTGCAGAGCGTTCTTTTACAATAAGCGGTGATGAGAATGAGGTATTATATTATGTGGATGGTTCAGATCCGGTTCATGAGAAACCGGTAATCGTACCAACGGAAAAGAGATACCTTGTATTGGATTATGAGAATCCGGGATTAAAAGAAAAAGGTATTACACCACAGTTCTATACATGGTCATCTGGATATGCTTCAGTATTAACCAATTTTACATATGCAGGTGGAGATAAATGGACGGTAACGATTCCTGCAAAACCATCCTGTACAAAGGTTGATTTTTGTATTGCATTAGATTCAACAGTTGACCCATGGATTAAAGATGGTGGAGACCATTCAGTTACATTCCCTTCTGACCAGAAGGTTATCTATGCCAGCATGAAAACCGGCAGTGAGCCGGAAATTGCTATGCCATATAACACTGGCTATGATGTAGATGCAGAAAATCAACAGGTATCATATTACTATCGTGATGATGCTGCATTTGTAAATGGCACCTTAAAGGATATGAAAGTATCTGTTGACGTAAACGGAACAGAGTATCCAATGACATACAATGATACAACAAAGCGTTTTGAGTATGTAAAGAACGGTTTAACAAATGGAAAAACACATTATCGTTACAAAGCAAATGGAACTTATGTTGTAGATGCATTCAATTCAAACAGCGAAGAGTATAATAATGCAGATTACTCATATTTTGAATACTATAAATTAAATGCAACAGTTACAGCAGCAGTTATGAATAAATCTTTTAACTACAACGAAAATGATGTTGTTAAGTTTAAGGTTGAACAGGATAGTTCTGATACTGAAAAATTAAAAGTAGCTAGTGCTAGTATCGATGTTTCTTCTCTTGGCGGAAGCAATGCAATGCCGATTGAGCCGGAACTGCAGGCAGTTACCATTTCTGCAACAACAGATACAACATTAGGAATTAAGACATTACCAATTACTGTAACAGACCAGTACGGTAATAAATTCAGTACTGCAGTGGATGTTGAAATTACAGACCGTGTGAAGAAAAACAAAAATGATTTCGACTGGGATGAATCTGTTGTCTACTTTATGGTGACAGACCGTTTCTTTGATGGTAATGAATCTAATAATACAGCAAGTGGTGCAGATACATATGGAAAAAACCCGGGACTGTATCATGGTGGAGATTTTGCAGGTGTAACAGCCAAGTTAGATTACTTACAGGATTTAGGTGTAAATACAATCTGGATTACACCAATTGTAGAGAATGTGAAAGGTGTAGCTGTAACAGATGAGGGTAAAGAAGATGTTCCTTATAATGCAGCATACCATGGATATTGGGCAAGTGATTTTACAAAGTTGAATCCTACAATGGGTACAACAGAAGAATTTGAAACTATGATTAGCGAAGCACATAAACGTGGCATGCGTATTATGGTTGATATTGTTGTAAACCATGCAGGATATGGTACAGAATCAACATTTGCTAATATGCTTAGGGATAAGAGTGTCAGTGAAGGCGATATTAAATCATGGCAGTCTGGCTTGCCGGATTTTGCAACAGAGAATGCAGATGTCAGAGCAAAATTAGTAGAATGGCAGACATCATGGATGAAGGATTATGGTGTTGACTATTTCCGTGTAGATACAGTAAAGCATGTTGACAGTACAACATGGGCAGCACTTAAGAATTCTACAACAGAAGTAAATCCATCCTTTAAGATGATTGGAGAATATTATGGTGCAGGATATGCATCAAATGGCAGTACCTTAGGTACCGGTCAGATGGATGCAGACCTTGATTTCGATTTTAATGACCAGGCAACAAGCTTTGTCAGTGGTAATATTTCTTCTGTAGAAAACTTCCTTTCTTCCAGAAATGCAGCACTTAATAACGCATACATGACAGGTCAGTTCTTAAGCAGTCATGATGAAAATGGATTTAAGGCGTCCTTAATGAACGGAAAAAAATATACAGAGGATGAGGCAACATCAGCAGCGTTAGTTGCAGCTACCTTACAGCTTACTGCAAAGGGTATTCCGGTTATCTATTATGGTGAAGAGGTTGGTTTAAGCGGATTAAATGATTATCCATATCAGACTAATAGATATGACATGGATTTCGATCTGGCAACAAAGGACAATGTCACATATCAGCATTATAAGAATTTGCTGAGCATCCGTAATGCATACACCGATGTGTTTGCAAGAGGAACCAGAAAGGTGGTTGTCTCTTCCGATAAAGAAAAATATGATGTCGCAGCAAGAGAATATCAGGGAACGAAATTGTATGTTGGAATGAATGTAAATACCAAAGAATTGCAGCTTACGATTCCGGTCACCGAGGGAGATGCTTCGGTTATGACCGACCTGTATTCAGGAAAAACTTACGTTGTAAATGGCGGAAAAGTAACGGTTACGATCCCTTCTGCAGCAGACGGAGGAACGGTGATCTTAAAGAGAACCGGAAGCGTAAGCAGCGGTTCCTCATCAGCATCGACCTCAGAGCCTAAGAAGGATCAGACCACAGAGGTAAAGAAGGATACCATCGTATCGGCAGATGGCAGCAAAACAGAAGTAACAATGACGACGCAAAAGAATGAGGACGGCACAGTTTCCGGTGTGACAGCAGAGGTGCAGACAACCGGAAAAGAAAGCAAAAAGAAGGTGACCGGAACGATTTCATCCGAGGTGGTATCACATATCCGTGACGCAGCAAAGACAGAGGATGTAGATGTCGTTGTCACGGTTGCAGCCGGAGAGAAATCCTTTGTGGTAAAGACCGAAGCCGAAAATCTGACAGCTGGAACAAAGCTGAAAGCCATGGCGATCGACACTAAGACAAATAAGTATGTCATGGTAGACAGCAAAACGTTCAAGGTCGACAAGGATGGAAACTTAAAGGTTTCGCTTCCGGCAGGTAAAACCTATAAGCTGATGCCGGTTGAGGAAGCAGAACAGATTGAAAAGGAAATCCTTAAGACGGTACAGGCAAAGAAACCTGTTGTTGAGGTAAAGAAGGGAAAGAAAGCAAAGGTTCAGTTTAGCAGCAAGCTTGATATGAACAATGTTGCAAAGATTACCTACAAATCAGAAAAGAAATCGGTTGCCAAGGTAGACGCTAAGGGAAATGTTATTGCCAAAAAGAAAGGAACTGCAGTCATTAAGGCAGTGGTTACTTTAAAGAATGGTAAGAAAAAGACATTGAAAATCAAATATAAAGTAAAGTAAGATCACAGATATGAGAACCTCCGGGAGCAGCAGCGCTCCCGGAGGTCTTGCTATTTGAGAGAGCAAATGATAGAATCAAATTACATTTAGAGAAGCAGGTGGAGTAAGGTTTCGAGGGAGGCAACACGTGTCAGAAACATTAAAATTACCGGTGGGTATTGAAGACTTTCAGGAGATTCGTAAAGAAGGCTTCTATTATGTTGATAAAACAAAATTGATCGAGCAGCTTCTTGCAAATTGGGGAAAAGTGAATCTCTTTACCAGACCGCGCCGCTTTGGAAAAACTTTGAATATGAGTATGCTACACCACTTTTTTGAGATAGGATCGGATCAGACGCTTTTTGACGGATTATATATTTCGGATTGTGTGAAATTATGTGAAGCATATATGGGTAAATTCCCGGTTATATTCCTTTCCTTGAAAGGGGTGGATGGGCTTAGTTTTGATGCCGCGAGATATCGTCTGACGGAAGTGATTGGCAGAGAGGCGAGACGGTTTTCATTTCTACAGGACAGTTGTAAGCTGACAGAGGCGGATAAGAGTATTTATCGTGCAATGACAGCTTTGCAGGATGGTCAGTATGCAATGAATCAACCACTTCTGGAATCTGCATTGAAAACTTTGTCAGAACTGCTATGCAAGCATTACGGACAGAAGGTGATCATTCTGATCGATGAATATGATGTGCCGTTGGATAAAGCATATCAGCATGGTTATTACCGGGAGATGGTTGCTTTAATCCGTGCGGTACTTGGCGATGTGTTGAAAACGAATGATTTCCTGCAGTTTGCTGTGTTGACCGGCTGCCTGCGGGTCTCTAAGGAAAGCATTTTTACCGGATTGAATAATTTTAAGGTTCTCTCGATTACGGATGCGCGCTTTGATGAGCAGTTTGGATTTACAGAAAAGGAGGTTCAGGAGCTGCTTAGGACATATCATTTGGAAGCGCATCTGGCGGAAACGAAGGAATGGTATGATGGTTATCATTTTGGGGAGGCAGATATTTATTGCCCGTGGGATGTGATTAACCATGTGGACCGGCTTTGCGGAGAGCCGGGAGCTAAGCCGCAATCCTATTGGTTGAACACAAGTGGCAATGAGCTTGTGAAACGCTTTGTGGATAAGGCAAATAAGACAACGCGAGAGGAAATTGAGCGGCTTATTGCAGGAGAAGCAATCGAGAAACTGGTTCGACTGGAGCTGACTTATGATGAAATTGATAACAGTATCGAGAATCTGTGGAGTGTGCTTTTTACAACCGGATATCTGACGCAGGTGGGGCTGACTGATGAGGGCGCATATCGATTAGTGATTCCAAACAGAGAAGTTCGGGAGGTTTATAAGCAGCAGATACAGGAATGGTTTAAGAATACGGTGTTCGGTAATACGGAGCAATTGACCGATTTCTGGAAATCTATGGAAGTTGGTAATACGGAGCTGGTTGAAAAGTATTTAAACAGGACGCTCAGTAATTCAATCAGTGTATTTGATACGAAGGCACCGGAGAGTGAGAAGGAGAACTCTTATCATACATTTCTCGTTGGTCTTCTGGCTGGAAATTCCGATTGGCTGGTTAAGTCGAATGTGGAAGCCGGAGATGGATTCGCGGATATCATCGTGGAACCAGAGGATCCGGATGCCGGCATCGTTATCGAGCTAAAATATGTGAAGGAAGTTGCAGGATTGGAGAATGCCTGTGAGAAGGCAATTGCGCAGATCAGGGATCGCAGATATGAGGAGTATCTGCAGAATGATGACAGACATGAGATTTTACTGTATGGTATGGCATTTTGCAGGAAACGATGCAAAGTGGTTGTGGAAAAAATAACAAAATAATGGTGGTTGGAAGCCTGTCGGCATACCTTTTTGGGGGATGTCGACAGGCTTTTTTTGATGCTTTCATACGTGAATGTGACGAATTTGATTTTAAAGGCTAAAAATTTATTAAGTAAATGTTAACATAATTTTGAAAATAATATTAGCTAAAAAGCGAATAGAAACAAAACTATTAATAAGATAAAATTAATTGATGTAAAGACTTTAATGTATAGTAATGGAGGAAGGCATTGTGAAAAACAAAATTGTAACAAGAATGCTGGCATGCCTTATGGCATCGGCGATACTTGCAACGACAGTTGCTGGGGGTGTAGTTCTGCAGCCGGTTACGGTTATGGCAGAAGAAACAGGTGGGGTACAGGCAAGTGCAGAGTATACATTTGATGTGGCAAGTACCTGGGATAATAATAAGGGGAAAGAAAATAACGTTTCGCTGACGACATTGGATGTCCCAAAAGAAGGAACAACCTTGCAGATGGATGTGCTTCTCCCGAAGGATGCTACATTTACTGGAAGCATGAAAACTGTCGGAGTATTACGGCTGGGAACAAATTGGGATTGGGTGCAGTCCAAGGTGATTCCAGAGTTAAAGGCGGAAGATTTCAAGGATGAAGTGACAATTGATGGGACGGAATATAAGAAAGCATCCGTATCCATTGAATTTGGGGCGAATGTAGGCGCAAAGGTGGCTGGAGAGTGGAACGAAAGTGTTGCATTTAAAACAGCAGTAACAGAAGCGGTCAGTGCGGTGACGGTGCAATTTGCTGGTTATCAGTGTAATTATTCCGGTACGATTGCGATTGCGAATGCGAAACTGGTAGAGCCGGAAAATGTGGAAGTGGCACCAACCGATCCGACAACGGTTGCGTCGTTCCAGGAGAACATAAAAGGATGGGCAAGTGAGGCTGGATGGAATTATTCCCACGGAAAAGAGGATCCTGTAAAGAATGACACAACACCGACTGAGACAGCCGATGTATCATGGGATGAGGCATCGCAAAGTCTTAAGATGTCACTTGATTATTCAAAGGATACTGGAACTGGATGGAGTGAGGCAAAAGTTACGGGTACTTTTAATCCTGTGAATATATCCAATTATAATATCGTGACCTTCAAATTAAGATACCCATCTTCGATGGATTCCATCCGGACTAAGTTATTTATGAAGAGCACAGATGGAACTGAAATCTTAAATGCAGAAGGATCATTTCGTTCGAAGACAGTCGAAGCTGCAGGCGACGGATGGTCAACGGTTACCATCCGTGGGGAGATTAAGCCGCAGGCAAAATCGGTATCCAGCCTTACCATAGGTATTGTCGGTCCGTATGCAGATTTACATGCAGTATATATCGATGATGTTACCTTCGGACAGCTTGATGCTTCGGAGGATTATGTACAAATTACAGAAGCCGTACAGGCAGGTGACCAGGCAGGTCTGGATCATATGGCAACATCTGTAAAACTCGTTGACAGTGATGCAACCGCTTCCACCAAGGCATTAGCTGCTTATCTCACTGGTCTACGAAAAGATGATAAAGTATTATTCGGACACCAGAATTCAACGTTCCGTTCGGTAAGAGACAATGGAAAGACTTCGGATATCAAAGACATTACCGGTTCGGAAGCTGGTTTATTTGGAATCGATACCTTAGCGCTTGCCGGAACGGAGTGCGCATCGGAGAATCCGCTTAAAGCTTCGATCGAGGCATCCAAGAAAGCTTATGAAGGTGGTTCTATCATCTCGCTTTCCTGCCATATGCCGAATTTTACAAATGCAAAGATTACAGCTACGGGAGATGCCAAGCATCCATATGATTTCTCAAAGTGTGATTTCTCTGAGTCCAAGGATCTGACGCCTTGTGCGGATTACATCTTAGAGGGTGGAGAGTACAACGCACAGTACAATGCATACCTGGATATCATTGCAGACTACGCATTGAAATTGCAGGAGGCTAATGTGCCGATCCTCTTCCGTCCGTTCCATGAGAATAGCGGCGGATGGTTCTGGTGGGGAACATCAACCAGTGCAGATTCCTACCGTGCCATCTGGAGATACATGGTAAATTATCTGCAGGCCAAAGGCGTACATAATCTGTTATACGTATACTCACCGAATGGTCCGATCGACAATGAGAGCGATTATCTGTCACGCTATCCGGGCGATGCCTATGTTGATGTACTTGGATTTGACTATTACGATGACTATGCAGATGTAAGCAAGTATACCGGTGATACCTACTTTGAGGCGTTGGCGAAGAGCTGCGATGTTGTTGCTGGACTGGCTGATAAAAAGGCTAAGATTCCTGCAATTGCAGAGACCGGTATCCGTATCACAGGCGCTGGCAAGGACAGCTTGATGGTAAGCGGAAATCCGACCAAGGATAAGGACTGGTACAATCAGGTAGTCAATACGGCAGTTGAGCATGACATTCCTTATTTCCTTCTGTGGGCGAACTTTGACAGTGAGAATTTCTTCGTTCCATATAAGTACAATGAAACGATGGGACAGGAGATGATCAATGACTTCATTAAGGCATACAACAATGATCATTCCATCTTTGGAAACGGAACGAATTTCTATGGTGAAAATGGTGCAATCAGTAAGGCAGGAGAGATTACCTCGACCGGATACAGCAGCAATGTTGGCGGATACCTGATCTCCCCGAAGAATTATGCGGTTATCAAGGACGCATGCGAACTGAAGGCATCCGTAAAGAATGCTGCGAAGGTGACATTTGAGATTAGAACCAGCGAGACGGATGACAAGCCGCTGGTCATTGAAGGAACGAAGTCAGAAAACAGTGATGTCTATACGGCGCGGCTGACAGCCGATAAGCTGGCAGCGATTCCGAAGACCGGAACCGGTGTGATCACTGTGGTTGCATATACACAGAACGATACAACAGGAACCAGCCTTGGAACCGCTAAGTTCATCAACTTTAATCAGGATGCAGCTGTTATGCCGTCTCGTGTATTTGACAATTTTGAGTATTATTATGGCAATGATGGTCTGATGCAGACGAAGTACGGAACCCATAATTCGGCAGCAGGATGCAGTTCTTCGGTATCACTGGATGCAGTCAACAAAGTGGAAGGAAGCTACGGATGCGCATTCAATTACACTCTGGCCTATAAGGGAAGCGAAGCCTGGACCGGTGGCTTGGGAAGAACCTTTGATAACAAAGACTTCTCTGCTTACAATGCACTCAGTATGTGGGTGAAGCCGGATGGAAACGGACAGAAGATGGTCATCCAGCTGAAAGATTCCAATGGTAAAGAGTATGAGGCATATCTTACCGAATTTGTAAAAGGAACCGAGGCGCAGTATGTGACAATCCCATTTGCAAGCTTCAAGGCAAAAGGCGGTACAGATTCGATCTCTGCTTCCGATATTGCAGCATATTACTTATGGTGTAACACCATTCCGGATAATATCGCTGGGGACAAGAAGGATGAGAATGGAAATTATACGGTACATGGAAGCATTGTATTTGATGATATTAAGGCGGTAAAGGTAAGCGATGCAGATCTTGCGAAGATTGGAGAGGGCAAGACCTTCCTTACCACCGACGCACCACTGACAGATTTAAGCAGCGCTTCACAGGGTGGCAGCACTTCCGGCTCCGGTTCGTCATCGGTATCCGGCGGCAGCAGTGCAGCGGATACAACCGTAACGAATCCGGACGGAAGTAAGACCGAGACAACCGTCAGCACAAACCCGGACGGAAGCAAGACTCAGACAACAGTTACAACAAAGCCGGATGGCAGCAAGGTGAAGACGGTTGCCACAGCAAACAAGGACGGTTCAACAGTTACGGTTACCACAACCACAGATAGCAAGGGAAGCACATCCGTGAAAGCTGAAGTTGTTAAAACTGGCAGAAAGTCTGCAACAGGAACGAAGGGAACGATTTCTTCCGATGTGGTTGCACAGATTACAGAGGCGGCTGGAACGACCGATGTTGTAATCACACAGAATGTTGTTGATAAGAACGGAAAGACAGCATATATCGTAAGTGTGAATGCAAAGGATCTTAGCGCTGGCAAGAAACTCACTTTAGTGAAATACAATAAGAAGACCGGAAAGTACACACTTTGTAATAAGAAGATTTACAAAGTAACCGATGCAGGAGTGAGTCTGACAATTAAGAATTCGGGTTCTTATCAGCTCATCAGTGAAGCAGATGCGGCCAAGCTTGTGAAGGAGATTCTTGCAACGGTGAAACCTGCGAAGAAATCCAAAACGGTAAAGGAAGGAAATGCAGCAAGCTTCGCATGGAGCAAGGAACTCGATACCGCGAATGTTTCCAAGATTACTTATTCCTCTACCGATAATTCGATTGCGAAGATTGGCAAGAATGGTAAGATTACTGCAAAGAAGGCAGGTAAGGTTACGCTGAAAGCGACTGTGACACTTAAGAATGGCAAGAAGAAAGTTGTCAGCATGAAGCTTAGTGTTCGCTCAAAGTAACCGATGGAATCCGACAATTGAAATTGTAATTGAAACATAAATCCGTTATGCTATGCATAGTATAGCAGATTCAGACTGTAGACAAAGCGCTCCGAGAAATCATGTTTCTCGAAGCGCTTGTTTTTTACCTGTTGAGATCGTATAGTTACTGCATATTTTCGGCAATATGTCGTGCGACGTATACTCCGGAAGCAGAAGCGTGGGAAAGAGAATGTGTCACACCGCTTCCGTCACCGATGATGTAGAGTCCATCGTATTTGCTCTGTAAGTGCTCGTCGATCTCTACTTCCATGTTGTAGAATTTGACTTCTACACCATAGAGCAGCGTATCATCGTTGGCCGTGCCCGGAGCAATTTTATCGAGTGCATAGATCATCTCGATGATTCCGTCTAAGATACGTTTCGGAAGAACAAGGCTTAAGTCGCCGGGGGTTGCCGCAAGGGTAGGAGTAACAAGTCCTTCCTCGATACGTTTCGTGTTACTTCTACGTCCACGGACGAGATCGCCGAAACGCTGTACGATAACGCCACCGCCTAACATGTTGGAGAGACGGGCGATGCTTTCACCATATCCGTTACTGTCCTTGAACGGCTCGGAGAAATGCTTGGCAACGAGAAGTGCGAAGTTCGTATTCTCGGTGCGCAGATCTGCGCTCTCATAGCTGTGTCCGTTAACCGTTACGATTCCGTTTGTATTTTCATTAACGACGATTCCGTATGGGTTCATACAGAAAGTACGTACATTGTCCTCAAATTTTTCGGTGCGGTATACGATCTTACTCTCATAGAGTTCATCGGTCAGATGAGAGAAGATGACGGCCGGAAGCTCAACACGCACTCCGATATCCACACGGTTGGACTTTGTAGGAATATCAAGATCGTCACAGACGGTCTCCATCCACTTGCTTCCGCTTCGACCTACGGAGATCACACATTTCTTACAGTCGTAAGATTCGTCCTTCGCATAAACACGGTATCCGTCTTCAAGGACTTCGATTTTTTCGATTGGTGTATCGAAGAAGAAATCCATGTGATCCTTCATCTCATTGTACAGATTCTCCAAAACAACATAATTGATATCTGTTCCAAGGTGACGGACAGAAGCATCCAGAAGCTTCAATTTATTCTGCAGACAGATCTTCTTCAAATTGGTTCCGGCAGTCGAGTACATCTTAGTGCCTTCACCACCGTGGGTCATATTGATATGATCCACATATTCCATGAGGTCAAACGCCTGCTTGCGTCCGATATATTCATATAAAGTTCCGCCGAAATCATTTGTGATATTGTATTTTCCGTCGGAAAACGCGCCTGCGCCGCCGAAGCCGTTCATGATCGCGCAGGTCTTACACTTGATACAGCTTTTGACTTTGTCACCGTCGATCGGGCAGTGGCGCTGCTCGAGAGAGTGACCGGCATCAAATACTGCAATCTTTAGATCACTTTTCTTCTGTAGTAACTCGTATGCCGAAAAAATTCCACCCGGTCCGGCACCGATAATGATCACATCATACATTGTATTACCCTCCTGTTAGACATCATTTCTTATCCACTTGTTATCTCAATTGAGTGTTTCGCTCACAAACCGATTAATTATAGCACAAACTTATATTATTGAAAAGTAAAACTTATAGATAAATGCAAAAAATTTTTTTGTGGCATGAAAAAAGCGCCCGAAGGCGCCTCTTAATCGGTTGTATATGGATTTACATGAACCATCACGTGCTTTACTTTAGAAAAATGAAATTCGATATGGTCATGTACGCGTTCTGCAATCTCGTGCGCTTCCGTGAGGGTACAGTTTGGATCACAGGCAATCTCTACGTCTACATAGATTTTGTTTCCGAACTCGCGGGTGCGGAGCTCATCAACACGAAGGACGCCTTCCTCAGCTTTAATACAGTCACGGATCATCTCTTCATCACTATCGTCACAGGCGTGATCGACCATTTTATCTACTGCATCGTGGAAGATGTCGTAAGCGGCTTTTACGATAAAGAAGCAGATAACGAGGCTGGCAACGGAATCGGCGATCGGGAAGCCGAGACGCGCACCGGCGATACCGATGAGAGCGCCGATGGAAGAGAGTGCATCGGACCGGTGATGCCATGCATCTGCCATCAGCGCGGCGGAATCAATTTTCTGTGCGTTCACTTTGGTATACCAGAACATTGCTTCTTTGGCAACGATTGAAACCACTGCAGCGACGAGCGCGAGAATGCCGGGTACGGCTAAATCCTTATAATCTCCGGCGAGTATTGTGCGTATGGCAGAGTAACCGATCGACAGACCGGTGATACACAGGATCGTTGCAAGAATGATCGCTGCAACACACTCTAAGCGTTCGTGTCCGTATGGATGTTCCTTATCGGAATCTTTGCTTGATACGTGGATGCCGATGATGACGACGATGCTGCTGAATACATCCGAAGCGGAGTGTACGGCATCGGAGATCATCGCACCGGAATGTGCAACGACTCCGGCGATAAATTTGAATGCAGATAATATGAGATTACCGATGATGCTGACCGAGGTCACTCGGTTCGCGGTCTTCTGAAAATCCTGTTCCATAGAAAGTTCCCCCTTTTGGATAAACGAAAGTTCATCCGCGCGATGGGATGAACTTTCTGTTGCGTCGCATTTCTTGTGTATGTTTATGCTTTCTACTATGCAAAAACTTACATTCGATTTTATTTTTACATCATACACCATAATATGCAGAAAAATCAACAAAATTACACATTGCACAGTATTTAGTGCAAATTAGCATGCACTTACAAAACTTAGAAAAATGAATAAAAATTAATCAATAACTAATTGAAGTTATATGCAACAAAAGTACAAAATATAAGGCTGATGATAGTTAGAATTATACAAGGATAAATATACATTTCTAACGATGATTAGTGTTATGCTATGTAGGGGATGCAATACTAATTTGGGTTAGGAAAATATTAACAAACACCTTGACAACTAATAACGGTTAGAGTATACTAACGTCCGTGAGAACCGATAAACTTTATCAGAAAGAAATTGTAAAAAGACAAATTTATCAGTGGAAAGAAGGTAAACATGATGCCACTTACAATGTCACCGAAAGGACAGGAAGTAAAGATTGTGCGAATCGGAGGAAAGGATGAAGTGCGTAGACACTTGGAAGAACTCGGATTTGTAACAGGTGGTCTGGTTACAGTTGTATCAGAAGCCGCCGGAAATATGATTGTTAATGTGAAGGGTGCACGTATCGCGATCGGTCGTGAGATGGCAAACCACATATTTGTTTAACAGAGTGCCTATTTGAGCTCTTAGGAGTTCATAAAAATAGAAATAAAAGGAAAAGAGGAGTAAGATCATGACTTTAAGAGAAGCCAAAATTGGTCAGACAGTCACGGTAAAAAAACTTACCGGTGAAGGTGCTGTCAAGAGAAGAATCATGGACATGGGTATCACCAAGGGCGTAGAAGTATACATCCGCAAGGTTGCACCGCTCGGCGATCCGGTCGAAGTAACCGTAAGAGGATATGAGCTTTCACTTCGTAAAGCAGATGCTGAGATGATCGAAGTTGAGTAGGCAAAGCAAGTAGTTCAACCAGAGAATAAGAATAAAGGAGAATGACAATGGCAATTAAAATTGCACTCGCAGGTAATCCGAACTGCGGTAAAACAACGCTTTTTAATGCCTTGACCGGTGCAAACCAGTTTGTTGGTAACTGGCCAGGTGTAACAGTCGAGAAGAAGGAAGGAAAGCTGAAAGGTCACAAGGATGTTGTGATCATGGACCTCCCGGGTATCTATTCTTTATCTCCATACACATTGGAGGAAGTCGTAGCAAGAAATTATCTCATCGGTGAGAAGCCGGATGCGATCATCAACATCATCGACGGAACCAACATCGAGCGTAACTTATATCTGACAACACAGATTATCGAGCTTGGTATCCCGGTTGTTATGGCAGTCAACATGATGGATCTTGTTGTAAAGAATGGTGACACCATCAATATTAAGGCTTTGGGCGAAGCATTAGGATGCGAGGTTGTTGAGATCTCTGCACTTAAGGGAACCGGAGTTAAGAAGGCAGCTGAGAAGGCTATAGCAGCCGCACAGCAGAAGAAGGCGGTTGACCGTGTTCATGCTTTTGCTGCAGATGTTGAGAATGCAATCGCTACGGTTGAGGATAAGCTTGGAAGCTCTGTTGCAGAAGAGCAGAAGAGATTCTTCGCGATCAAGCTTCTTGAGAAAGATTCCAAGATCTCTGAGCAGCTTACAACCACACCGGATGTAAGCGCCGAAATTAAGACTTTGGAAGATAAGTTTGATGATGATACGGAGAGTATTATCACAAACGAGCGTTATACATACATTACATCCATTATCGGAAAATGCGTGAAGAAAGCACAGGGCAAAGAGAAACTTACAATCTCTGATAAGATTGACCGTGTTGTAACGAACCGAATCTTAGCGCTGCCGATCTTCGCAGCTGTTATGTTTGTTGTATATTATGTATCCATCACAACGGTTGGTGGATTCTTAACAGACTGGACCAATGATACGCTTTTTGGCGAGTGGATCATTCCTGGTGCACAGTCATTCTTTGAGAGCATCGGATGTGCAGAATGGCTGACAGGCCTGATCGTAGATGGTGTGATCTCCGGTGTCGGTGCCGTACTTGGTTTCGTACCGCAGATGCTTGTATTATTCATCTTCCTTGCATTCCTTGAGGGATGTGGATACATGGCACGTGTCGCTTTCATCATGGACCGTATCTTCCGTAAGTTCGGTCTCTCAGGAAAGTCCTTCATCCCTATGCTGATCGGTACGGGATGTGGTGTTCCTGGAGTTATGGCGAGCCGTACGATCGAGAACGAGCGTGACCGCCGTATGACAATTATGACAACAACGTTTATCCCTTGTGGTGCAAAGCTTCCGATTATCGCTTTGATCGCAGGTGCATTCTTCGGTAATGCAGGATGGGTTTCATGGTCTGCTTACTTTGTTGGTGTTGCAGCTATCATCTGTTCCGGTATTATCTTAAAGAAGACGAAGATGTTCTCCGGAGATCCGGCACCATTCGTAATGGAACTTCCGGCTTACCATCTTCCAACGGTAGGAAGCGTTCTCCTCAGCATGTGGGAGCGTGGATGGTCCTTCATCAAGAAGGCAGGAACCATCATTCTTTTATCAACAATCGTTGTATGGTTCACAACTTACTTCGGAGTTGTAGACGGAACCTTCCGTATGCTTTCCGATGAGGAAATTGATTACAGTATCCTTGCTGCAATCGGTAGATGTATTTCATGGATCTTCATTCCACTCGGATGGGGAGACTGGAAGTCCGCAGTGGCAGCTGTTACAGGTTTAGTTGCAAAAGAGAACGTAATTAGTACATTCGGTATCTTATTCCACTATGGTGAAGTCGGAGAAGCCGGAGAAGAGATCTGGGGCAACCTGGCAGCCAATATGTCAGCAATCGCTGCTTACTCTTACTTAGTATTCAACCTTCTCTGCGCACCTTGCTTCGCAGCAATGGGAGCGATCAAGCGTGAGATGAACAACGCGAAGTGGTTCTGGTTCGCAATCGGATACCAGTGTGGTCTTGCTTACTTAGTAGGCTTATGCATCTTCCAGATCGGTGGACTGTTCACAGGAGCAGCAACCTTCGGTTTCTGGACAATCGTTGCAATTGTAATCATCATTGGATTCATCTATATGCTTTTCCGTCCATACAAGGAGAGCGAGACTCTGAATGTTGGCGTTAAGATGGCAAAAGCAAAATAAGCAAAAGAGTTCATGTAAGGAGGCGGCTATGTCAGCAGAACAGTTAGAACAAAAGCAGATTATCATCAACCGGCTGAAAGAAGATGGCTGTCGTATTACCAAGCAGCGACTCATGCTTCTTGACATCATCCTTGAGGATGAGTGCAGCAGTTGTAAAGAAATTTATTACCGGGCAACGAAGAAGGATCCGACGATCGGAACCGCAACGGTGTACCGTATGATCAATACGCTGGAAGAAATCGGCGCAATCAGTCGTAAAAATATGTACAAGGTCAGCGTATAATGATTCGAAGTATAAATCCGGCTCATGCAGTAGAAACTACTGTGTGGGGCGGATTTTTTTCGCGGGTAGCGAGAAAAAGCGAGTGCTTGCATGAAGATTTGACGAGCACCGCGAAATCTTGGAAATAAGTTATATGCAAATGAGAATATATAATCAATAAATGTATTGACTTTTAACTGTAAATTAGTTATATTTAATTTGCGTTAGAGAGGACTAACCAACACATAAGGAGAACAATATGTGCCAGGAAATTTATCACATGATGAGAACGATGAATCAGGATGGCCTCGAGTTTCAGCTTGCCTTACAGTGTGCCCCACTTATTACCGGAATTAAGATTTCAAACTTACTCATGGTTTGCGGCAAGCGGGAGGATGCGGTGCAGGAACTTCTTGAAGGTTCCGACATTTCCTGTTTCTGTGTGATGAGCTCGCCGAAGAAGACCGCCTTCCTTCTGTATCGTGAAGAGGAACTGAGGCAGTACTTAGGTCGTACCGATGTGCGGCACCTGCTTAAGAAACTTGGATACAAGGATTCTTCTTTGGACAATGTATTACCTAAGTTTCGCAAACGCTATGAGGCGCATATGAACGGGGAGCAGCAGTTCCCACATGAGATGGGGCTGCTCCTTGGATATCCGATTGAGGATGTGGTTGGCTTCATGGAACATTCCGGCAAAGAGTATCTGTATTCCGGATACTGGAAGGTGTATGAGAATGTTCCCGCAAAGAAGCAGATCTTCGTGCGGTACGACGAGGCACGCGAGACGCTGATACGTCTGCTTGCCAATGATATTGGAATCCGCCTGATCTGCGAGATATACCGCAAGACACCGGCTGACAAGTACAGTCCGGTTGTTGCCAGAGTCTCTTAGCATAAGAGAAAATGCTTGAATACGAAGGCGGCAGGAAGAGATACAGTGAAAAGAGATCATACCGCAGACTTCATGAAGAAGGCTAGCGTAAAATATAGGAGGAATATAAGATGAGTAAAGTAAATGTTGTATATTGGTCACAGTCAGGAAATACACAGGCGATGGCAGAGGCAGTCGGTAAAGGTGCTGCAGATGCCGGCGCAGAGGTATCGGTTGTATATGTTGGAGATGCTTCTGTGAATGATTTAAAGGATTGTAAGGCTTTCGCACTCGGATGTCCGGCGATGGGCGCTGAGGTGCTTGAAGAGTCAGAGATGGATCCATTCGTAGCAGATGTGGAAAGCATCTGTGGCGGTAAGACAATCGGTCTGTTTGGTTCTTATGGATGGGGCGACGGACAGTGGATGCGCGATTGGGAAGACCGTATGAGAGGTGCCGGAGCAACGATCTCCGGTGGTGAAGGTGTCATCTGTCAGGAGACACCGGATGCAGATGCACTTGCAGCCTGTGAGGCGCTTGGCAAGGCACTTGCAGCAGTCTAGTAAAATGGTAGAACCGACGCGAGTCGTTTTCTATATAAAATCTCCGCAAAGGAAACTTTGCTCCTAGTGTAAATCCGGGCCACCGCGAAAGCGGTGGTCCGCTCTCTTTTTAGAGGAATGTTTTTAATATCTGCAGGACGCCGGATTCCCAGTACGGAGCGCAAGTGTATTTCGCAGCCTGTATCACTTCCGGTCTGGCGTTGGATACCGCGTAGCTCGTTCCTGCATTTGTAAGCATTTCGATGTCGTTTAAGTTGTCACCGAATACGCACACCTCATCGGCAGCGATTCCAAAATGCTCCATAAGGTAGGAGATAGCCGTCCATTTGCTGACTCCGAGTGCATTGCAATCCACCCATTCTTTGCCGGCGGCTGCGACCTGGGCATGCTTTTTCCAATAAGGGATAAATTCCGGGGTGCAGAGTTCTTCACATTCGTTTGGATGATAGACGGTAAATTTGATGACGTCCTCATTCTGGATTGAGAGCACATCACTTGTCTCGCGAATATCAAATCCATAGGAGTCACGGAGCCAGTGGAACATCCGGCTTCCGGCATCTTCTGCGTATCCGTAATCCGGTGTGCCGACAAAATAGTCGCAGCTTGGCAGCGTGTCACGAACCATGCGGCACATGCCTTTCCAGAGTTCTTCATCCATAGGAAAAGTTTTTAGGATTTTATCCGGTGTGCGGACGACGGTTCCGCCGTCAGAGATGTAATAAAGCTTGTCCGCGATCGGGGCAAAAAGCTTGCGCTCACTGACAAACTGCCGTCCCGAGCAGACAACGAAGATAATTCCCTTGTCCACGAGGGTATTGATTACGTTCATATATTCAGGGTTGATCATTAAGGTTCCGTCCTTGACGAGTGTTCCGTCAACGTCGGATGCTATTAGTTTTATCATTTGTATACCTTTCTGTTTGTCTTGTTTCTGTTTAAATGTTATTGTAAAATATGCATGGTGTAGCGTCAAGGCAGGATTTGTCATTGTTGCAGTTGTTGTCGGGGCGCTGCTTTTGCCGGGAAAAGGTTCATTTATATTAAATAGGAAGACAGAGGGAGTTATTTGATTACAATTTATTGTGCGCTGTATGCAGAGGCGCAATATCTGATACAACATTATGAATTAAAAAAAGCGACAGAGAGCAGGCATTTTCAGATTTTCTTCAATGAGAAGTGGAAGATACGGCTGGTCATTACCGGTGTCGGAAAATTAAATGCAACGGTTGCAATGGCGGAGATTTCTACAATCCATCCGCCGGCGGAAGAAGATCTTATGGTTAATTACGGAAGCTGTGCGGCGGAAGGGATGCTTATGCCCGGAGAAGGTGAAGGAGGCGGAGGAGCATGTGTGCCCCTTGGAAGCATTATTATGGTGAACAAGCTGACCGATGCAGAGAGTGGGCGTACCTTTTACCCGGATATGATCTACAGGCATCCGTTTACGGAAGGGGAAGTGAAGACTTCGGTACATGTGTATACCGCAGATGAAGGTACGCGTGATGAGGAGCAAATGAAGATGGAAGCTGCCGGACAGACTGCGCAGAATGAAGAGGCGATGAAGGCAGAAGCTGCCGCACCGACCGTGCATGATATGGAAGCGGCGGCTTGCTATGAAGCCGGAAATTTCTACTACGGACCGCATCAGATGATTTTCCTGAAAGTGGTTACGGATCTCGGGATTGAGAAGGAGAGATTACAAAACGACTCGAGTCAGGGGAAGGACATTACAAATACGAAAAACATGACAAGCAACGGTCTGACAATCAATCAGACGGCATCCGAGCGTGATCGTTTTGCCATGATCATGCAGGAGGCTGGAGCAGAGGCCGCAATATTTATCGATGGATTACATTCTTTGTTTGCATCAGAATGTTATGATAAGAAATCTGGGGGAGAGAAAATGCATGCATCAGAAGTGCAGGAGTCGCCCCTGGAGACTCTTTGTGAAGATCCGATATGCGAATGGAGCATCGACGAAAATCAGCTTGCGGAGGATCTGCATTGTTCCGTCACAATGAAAGCGGAGCTTATGCAGCTTCTTAAGTACTGGCGTCTTACGGGATTTGATGCAGCGTCTTTGCTTCAGCGTTATTATGAACAGAAATTGCTGCCTTGTAAGGATAAGAGAGAGGGAAGGAGAGTGCTCGATGAGTTGCAGAACAAATGGTTATAACCATGCTTTTTCCCATATCTATGTGGAGCGGAGAGTGGAAAAACATCCGCGGACGAAGCAGATTCTTTCGAGGTTCCCGGACGCGCAGGTGATTGAGATCGCACATTACAAGGATGTGTTTAACCGGCGCAGGCAGCAGTATGAGGCGCAGCATCGTTCGCAGAGTCTGATCCTTGCGGCGAAGACAGATCACTATTTTTATGAGGGAGCCGAGCCGTGTCAGAATTTTGGATATGATAATTTCTATTACTGCTCGACGATGATGAACTGTATATACGATTGCAGTTACTGTTATCTGAAAGGGATGTATCCTTCGGGAAATCTGGTCGTTTTTGTCAATCTTGAGGATTATTTTGCCGAGCTGGATCGTCTTCTTGAGGCGCATCCGATGTATGTTTGTGTGTCATACGATGCAGATCTGTTGGCGCTGGAATCATGGATGGGCTATGCGCGTGCGTGGGCGGATTATGCCGGGAAACATCCGAATTTAACGCTTGAGATCCGGACGAAAAGTGCAAGGCAGGCAATGTGGGACGAACTTCCACTTCTTTCCAATGTGGTGTATGCGTTTACGGTATCACCGCAGAAGATGATTGCGGCGAGCGAAAAGAATACGCCTTCTGCGCAGGCGAGGATCGAATGTGCAGCGGAAGGCATAAGACGAGGATTTCCGGTGCGACTCTGCTTTGACCCGATGCTGTATCTGCCGGGATGGGAAGTTTTGTATATGGAATTGTTTACACAGATTGATGAGGCATTTGAGAGCCGGAATTGTAACTGGAAGATGCTGGATGCAGTCAGTGTTGGAGGATTCCGTATCTCGAAGGAGTATATGAAGAAAATCAGGCGTGTGGAGAAGGAGTCGCCGGTTGTGCAGTTCCCGTATGTGAATGTGGGGGGCGTGTATCAGTATCCGCTGGAACTGCTCGCGCGGATGGAAGGCTGTGTGATGCGGGAGCTTGTGAAGCGGATGCCATCCGAACGCATTTTTTCAGAGCGGAATATTTTGTAGCGGGGCGAAAGAAGCGTAAAAGGACGAAAAAAGCCCCGTGAAGAGAAGACAGCGGGGCGAAAGAAGCGGAAAAGGACGAAAAAAACCCCGCGAAGAGAAGATAGCGGGGCGAAGGAAGCGGAAAAGGACGAAAAAAGCCCCGTGAAGAGAAGACAGCGGGGCGAAAGAAGCGAAAAAAGACGAAAAAAACCCCGCGAAGAGAAGATAGCGGGGCGAAAGAAGCAAAAAAAGATGAAAAAAGCCCTGCGAAGAGAAAATAGCGGGGCGAAGGAAGCGAAAAAAGACGAAAAAAGCCCCGCGAAGAGAAGACAGTGGGACGAAAGAAGCGTAAAAAGAAGATGAGGGTGATGAATATGGAGCGGAAGGAAAGCAAAAATCAGGAAAAACTGAAAATAGACATGCAGGCTGCAATCGTGACAGGGGCAAGCTCAGGCATCGGTCTGGCAATCGCCGGAACACTTTGTGAACTTGGGTATCGGGTGTATGGTTTTGGAAGAAACTTTGAGAGGGAGGAGGTCCGCAACCTGATTGCAGCGTATGAGGAGCAGTTTCAACTGATCGAATGTGATCTTCTTGATACGGCAAAACTATGTGATGCGGTCAATGCAATCCGTAAGAAGGAAACCATCAAAATTCTTGTGAATGCAGCCGGCGTGGGTTACTATGGGTTACATGAGGAACTGTCTGTGGGGCAGATCCAGACGCTGGTGCGCACAAATCTTGAGGTTCCGATGATCCTTACGAACCGGCTTCTTCGCGTGCTCAAGGAGAATCGAGGCTATATCATCAATGTATCCTCAATTACTGCAAAGAAGACGAATCCGCATGGATGCGCATACGGAGCGGTTAAGGCAGGACTTACGAATTTCGGGGAGAGTCTGTTTGAGGAAGCAAGGAAATACGGCATGAAGGTGACAAATCTGCATCCGGATATGACGGATACGAATCTGTACCGGGATGCGGATTTTACATGCAGCAGTGACAACGGATGTGCTCTATACAGTAAAGAAGTCGCAGATGCTATCCGTTATATTTTACAGCAGCGGGAAGGCATTGTTGTGTCGGATATTACGATACGTCCGCAATATCACAGAATTGCGCGAAAGAACAAGAAGTAACATGAGTGAGAAACAAAACGGATTTTAATTTTGATTTGACGAATCCCATCCCGATGCTTTATTCTATAAACACACAATTTAGCATACGGATGGAGGGCTCACATGACGAATTATCTCTTAATTGTAACCATCGTAATCTTTGCATGCGTTTTCTTAAGCCGCGTTTCGAACCGGCTTGGTATTCCAACGCTTCTGTTTTTTATCCTGCTTGGTATGGTATTCGGATCGGACGGTATCTTAAAGATTCCGTTTGACAATTATGCGTTTGCGGAGCAGACGTGTTCGATTGCGCTTATTTTCATTATGTTCTATGGAGGATTTGGCACGAACTGGAATCAGGCGAAGTCGGTTGCCGTCAAATCCATTCTTCTCTCGACAGTCGGGGTTGTGGTTACTTCCGGGCTGACGGGAGCATTCTGTCACTTTGCATTACAGATCGACTGGACAGAGAGTCTGCTGATCGGAGCGCTGGTCGGTTCTACCGATGCTGCATCGGTCTTTTCTATATTAAGATCCAAGAAACTGAATTTAAAATATAATACAGCTTCGCTTCTTGAGGTGGAGAGCGGCAGTAACGATCCGTGTGCGTACATGTTGACAGCAACATTTATTGCCATCGCACAGGGGCAGGCGAGCGCGGGACAGATCAGTCTGTTGATCATAAAGCAGATTGTGTTTGGTCTCTTATTTGGAGCGCTGATCGCGGCAGTGACCATCTGGCTTCTTGGCAAAGTGAAATTTACGGTTGCTGGGTTTGATACAATTTTTGTAGTGGGAATCGCACTTCTTTCCTACACGCTGCCTTTGCTTATCGGTGGCAACGGCTTCTTAAGCGCTTATATTGTCGGTATTGTGCTTGGCAATACGCAGATTCCGAACAAGCGGAATCTGGTTAATTTCTTTGATGGACTGACGGGGCTTATGCAGATGCTGATCTTCTTCCTGCTTGGTTTATTGTCCTTCCCGTCAAGACTTCCGGGCGTGATCGTTCCGGCACTTCTGATCGCGGTATGGCTGACGTTTGTGGCACGTCCTGTTGCGGTTGCAGCAGTGCTTACGCCTTTTAAAAGCAAATGGACGCAGCAGCTTCTTGTTTCTTGGTCGGGACTCAGAGGTGCGGCATCCATCGTGTTTGCAATTATGGCGGGGATGGCAATCGAGACAGAGAATGACATTTTTCATATTGTATTCATGATCGTGCTTTTTTCGATTTTGTTACAGGGATCGCTTCTGCCGTTTGTTGCAAGAAAGCTTGACATGATCGATCAGAAAGCGGATGTCATGAAGACATTCAACGATTATTCGGATGAGGTGCCGGTTCAGTTTATTCAGCTGACGATTCCGGCAACACATGAGTGGTGCAACCAGTCGCTGAAGGATCTGACACTTCCACCGGAGACACTGATCGTGCTTCTCAAGAGAGCGGGAGAAAATATTATTCCAGACGGCAATACCGTGCTACAGGAAAAAGATGTGCTGATTCTCAGTGCAACGACGCCGGATCAGGTTGAGGGGGTTACGCTTGTTGAAATCCCGATTGCAGAGGAGAGTAAATATGCAGGTAAGCTTTTGTCGGAGATAAAAAAGAAGCAGAATGAATTGGTCATTATGATCCAGAGAGGAGAGCAGATTATTATTCCGAATGGAAATGTGCGACTGGAAGCAGGAGATCTGCTTGTGATCAATCGTTCTGTAAATTAAGAACGTTACATAGAAGAACAAAAAATACGGCGCCGCGAGGGTGCCGTATTTTTATGTAATTTGGAAAACGTAAATGGTATTGCTTATTTAATTTTAGTTAGCAGCTTTGGCCTTCTTGCCGAAGAGTTTCTTTAAGCAGCTGAATGCTACCATAACTCCAAGAACCATCAGAAGAATTGCTACGACAAACTGAAGTCCGTCAACCAATACAGTTGCGGTACCGTTTACGATGTTGGTAACCAGTGCGATGGTCTTCTGGATCAAAGCGGTAAATGTTACAACAAGCATGATGAACATTGGTGCGTAAAGTGTCCAGCCGGTTCTTCCGGTTGTCTTTAAGAATACAGATAAAGCGATCAGTACGAGTGCTGCAAGTAACTGGTTTGCAGATCCGAACAGAGGCCATACATTGTTGTATCCGCCGAGTGTCAGTAAGTATCCGAAGAACAGTGTGATCACAGTTGCAAAATACTTGTTGGTAAGAACTCTCTGCCAAGCAGGCATTTTCTCAGGATCGGTTGTGTCTCCGTAGAATAACTCCTGGAAAGACATACGTCCGATACGTGCAACAGAGTCAAGGGATGTAAGTGCAAGTGCAGATACACACATTGTCATGAATACGGTTGCAACGTGAACCGGTACACCAAGCTTCTCTAAGAATCCGGCAACACCGGAAGAGAAGATTGCGAATGGAGTTCCGTCTGGCTTTGTACCACCTACAGCAACTGCACCTACAACAACTAATGCTACGATACCGAGTAATGACTCAACAACCATTGCGCCGTAACCAACCATTGGCATATCTTTCTCATTGCTGATAGTCTTGGATGAAGTTCCGGAAGAAACCAGTGAATGGAATCCGGATACGGCACCACAGGCGATTGTTACGAACAGTGTCGGGAAGAGATAACTCTTAGCGCCTGCTGCATCGACAACGCTGAATCCGTTGAAGGCATTTAACTGCATAGAAGGATGTGCAACAACGACACCGACAACGGCACCGATGATCATGCCGAGAAGCATGAAAGTTGTCATATAGTCACGAGGCTGCATAAGAAGCCACATTGGCATAACCGATGCAAGGAAGAGGTAAGCCATAATGATGTAGATCCATGCGCTCTTGGTTGCGTAGATCGGAAGCTTCATTCCGATTGCAAACATAACAACAAGAAGTGCGATTGCTACAACGGCACGAACGATTTCGTTCATCTTGCCGACTTTTTTCTGAATCAGACCGAAGATAACTGCCACTACGATAAAAAGCATTGAGATCGTAGCTGCGGTAGAATGTGCATAAGTTACAGCTGCGTCTAATCCTTCCACTTCAGCTCCCTTGCCTACGAAAGTGCCGGCAACCATGTCGGTAAATGCGGCGATAACGAGAAGTGTGAATAACCAGCAGAATAACATAAATAATTTACGACCGGTTCTTCCGATGTACTTCTCAATGATCATACCCATTGATTTTCCTTCGTTTTTAACAGATGCATATAATGCACCGAAATCCTGTACAGCTCCGAAGAACAGACCACCGAGGATCAGCCACAGGAGTACCGGTACCCATCCGAATACGGATGCGAGGATTGGACCGGTGACAGGTCCTGCACCAGCAATTGATGAGAACTGGTGAGAGAATACAGTAAACTTGGAAGATGGTACGTAATCCTCTCCATCTTCATGTGTGTAGGCCGGTGTCTTTGCGTTTGGGTCGATTCCCCATTTGTTCGCAAGCCATCTTCCGTAGAACAGATAGCCGGCACCGAGTGCTACGATTCCGATTAATACAATAACTAAACCATTCATTGTAGTTCCGCCAATTGGCGGCTCCCTTCTTAAGATTTCAAAGAGCTACATAAAATCAAAAGCCTTCGTCTTTATAACGAACGTTTCCGTTATTATAAAGACGAAGGCTTTTGCTTCCGCGTTACCACTTTATTTGTCGTAGATACGACCTCTCAGTCTCATCTCAACCATCAGCCCATCACTTTGTGAAATCATAAAGTCATAACCGTCAGGATGAAATAAGCTTCCGGATAACGGTGGAAAGCCGGTAGCACCTAGTGTCCAAATGGAATTCAGTGCACTGCTCGCAGAGGATGGTCTCTCGGAGGGATACACCGCTTTACACCAGCCAGCGGCTCTCTGTAGTACGACATCCGACAGATCGTATTCTGTTCTATGCATTTTGCTCTTTGTTAACAAAGAAAATAGCACCTTGATAAATATTTGTCAACTGTTTTGCTATGCAAAAAGGTTATGGTTTGTATAAATAGACATATGAAGGATTACAAAAATGAAGTCTTTTCGACATCATTCGACGAGACAGAAAATGGAAACTGATATAATAAATTGTAAATCAATACGATGCAGCGATAGTGATGTGCTGCACGAAAGCAAAACGAGAAATGGAATCGAAGGTATCAGATAAAGGAGCAACTATGGATAGAAGAAAAATAAGAAGCCGGATACTGCTTACCGTAGCAGCTCTCACATTTCTGACCGGCTGCACGGGAGAGATTGCATCAACAGAAAAACATAAGGAAGAGATTCATGAAGCGATTACCATGCAATCCCCATTTCGCAATATGAGTGCTTTTATCGAGATGGTTCATGAGCAGTATCCGGAGATCAATATCGAGGTGGTTCCATACAGTGGTGCCAACTATACGGCATATGTCAAGGCACAGCTTGCCGCAAATGATATGCCGGATATCTATTGTTCTACCTATTATATACCGGGGAGGGAGGAGGTCAGTGACCGGCTGATCGATATGTCGGGTTATGCATTCACCGATAATTATGCGGAAGCAAGATTGCGCGAGGTGACGAATGACGGTGCGATCTATATGCTTCCTACTTATTATGACTGCATTGGAATTATCTATAACAAGACGTTGCTTGAGAAACACGGCTGGGAACTGCCGACGTCCTTTCGGGAACTGGAGGAACTTGCGCCGAAAGTGAAAGCGGCAGGCTGCGAACTTGCATTAAATCAGTTCCAGCTGCCGGAATACGGGTTTCAGTATTTCTGTAATATTATGAGTACGAATTATCTGAACACACCGGATGGCCGTAAGTGGCAGAACCGTTTTCTGGATGGTGAGACGACCATGGAAGAAGATGAGCAGATGATGCAGAACTTGAAAACTCTTGAGAAGTGGCGTGAAATCGGCATGTTAAATGATAATGGGAATCCGATGAGTGATGAAGCGACACGACTTAAGATGGCAGAAGGAAATACGCTTTTTATGCTTGGAGGGGCTAATGTTTTTGCAGACGATGAGACGGAGGATGAGTTCGGACTGATGCCGTATCTGTCAGAGGATGGGACGCAGAATGCTTTCATTATGAATGTTTCGCGTTATATGGGAATCAATAAGCGGCTCGAAGAAAAAGGAAACGAACAGAAGCTTACGGATGCACTTCATGTGATGGAGGTACTTTCTACGGTCAAAGGTATGAAAGCACTCAATAAAACGTATGCCAATACCTTGCTTCTTCCACTCAAGGATTATGTGGTCGAAGAAAGTGAAGGTTATTATGCGGAGATTGAGGATGAGATTAATGCCGGAATGACGGCTCCGTTTATCTACGATGGGTGGGAGAATGTAATCGTGGCGACCGGAAGAAAGATGATCGATTTCCTATGTGGGAAAGCGGAACTTTCCGATGTGGTGCAGGCGTTTGATGCGAATCAACATCTGATCGAAGATAATTCGACCGCTTCTTATACGACAGTGACAGAAAAGCTGGATACGGATGCCTGTGCGAAAGCGGTTGGGATCTGCTTCGCACAGGAGAGCGGTGCCGATCTTGCACTGATCTCGAAGAATAAATGGTATAAGCTGACGGAGTTTAAGGATCTGAATATGGAAGGTGTCAGTGGTGCGTTGTATCCATTGCCGCTGACAGATCAGGAGATTACATCGATTCTGCCGACAGGATGGACCGGCAATATTATGACGGTGACGCTGAGCGGACAAAGAATTCAGGAACTGGCGGAGTATGGTTATGACCGGAATGGAGATGGAAGGACCTTTCCGTATGAACTGGTCATGCCCTCTGATCTACAGCTGGAGAAGGATACTGTTTACACAGTGGCAGTCTGCGGGGTGACGGACGCTGTGGCGGAAGAAGGAAAACTGACCGACACTGGCATTCAGGGGCTTACCGCGGCACAGAAATATTTCAGCCGGTTTGACACTTTATCACTTGGAGATCTTGTTTGGGAGTAGTTTCGTTTTGTTATGCTTAATTTAAAGAGATGTAAGATTAAAAATTCGCAGATGATTAAAATTGTGGTTATCTTTATCCTGATCGTTGTTTTAAGTGTGATGCTTTTCTTTAAAATCTATCACAAATATATTGACCGTATTCTGTATGAGGAGAGGCTTAGTCAGATGAAGGCGGTCACTTCGCAGCTGTTTGACGGACTCGAGGATATGATCGATAACCGGTGGGAGACGGTGGCATCGCAGAGTAACCGGCTGGATGATATCGAGATTACAAACGTGGCGGGATTGTCAGAGTTTATGGAAAAGCAGACAAGGATCAATGAGTTGAAAAGCAAAAGCCAGAGACTGATCGCTGTGGATGAACTGGGACGTTATTATACGCAGGACGGACTTGGTGGCAATCTGCGGGAGATGGAGGTGCTTTTAAACCAGCCGGATCAGGTCTGCTTTGTGACGAATACGGTGACGACGAATCAGACGGAGATTGTTTTCTTCAAGAGAGTGGAGCAGCCAATCCATATTGATGATGGCAGAAGAACTGTTCTGATTGAATATTACGGTATCGCACAGGATATGAGGGTGTTTAATCCGTATTTTGAGTGCAACGCTTATAAAGGAAACAATACGGTTTATGTGGTGGATCGGGATGGCTTAAAGATTTTCAATAGTCAGTCGGATGAGGTGCTGCACGGGTACAATACGTTTACCGTGCTTAAAAATATGCAGTATCTGCATGGAAGCACATTCGAGCAGGCAAAGCAGGCACTCGCAAGAAACAGTATTTCTTATTCTAATGCGATATTGGACGGCACAGAGTATTATTATGCGTTGTATCAGATGGAGGATTCGGACTGGACGCTGCTTTTCTTAGTACCGTCTTCTTATGTGGCGGAGAATACTGTAAAGCTGGTGAATCTGTCAGTTCGAACGGTGCTCATTTTTGCAATTTTTCTTGTGACGATCGCTGCTGCTGCAATCTTTGCAACCATGCGGCAGCATCAGAAAGCGGCAGTGGAGGCGGAGCGGAGAAATAACGATAAGCTGGCTCTCATCAATGAGCAGCTGGATCAGAAGAATGCCGATCTGTCCAAGGCGGTACAGGTTGCGGAGAATGCGTTCGAGATGGCGGAGAATGCCAATCACGCGAAGAGTGATTTCCTCGCCAATATGTCACATGATATAAGGACCCCGATGAATGCCATCATCGGAATGACCACGTTGCTTGAGCATGAGGCATTCTCGCCACTCAAAGTCCGTGAATATACCAAGAAAATCAAAGGCTCCAGCGAACATTTGCTTGGAATCATCAACGATGTACTTGATATGAGCAAGATCGAGAGTGGAAAGACAACGATGAATGTCGGTGAATTTTATCTTCCGGATCTGTTCGATCAGATTGATACTGCCTTTCGTCCGCAGACGGATGCGAAGAGGCAAAGTTTTGTGATCGATGTTCAGAAGTTAGAACACAAGTGGCTTTGGGGCGACAGTATGAGGCTGCTTCAGATCTTAAATAATCTGTTGTCCAATGCATATAAATACACTCAGGTGGGGGGGAATATCCGCATCGAAGTATTTGAGATGGAGCAGACGTCTCCAGCGTATGCGAAGCTCTGCCTGAAGGTGATCGATGATGGAATTGGTATGAGTCAGGAATTTTTAGCCAAAATCTATGAATCCTTTACCAGAGAGGAGGGCTTCCTCACGAATAAGATCCAGGGAACCGGACTCGGCATGTCGATCGTCAAGAGTCTTGTGGATCTCATGGGAGGAAGCGTTGATGTTGAGAGCATTCAGGGGAAAGGCACATGTTTTGAACTGATCCTGGATTTCAAGATCTCGGACAAGACGGCAGCAGACCAGCAGGCGTCGGGGGAGATACAGGAAGAGAATGCGTTGGGTTGTTTACAGGGGATGCATTTTCTCTGCGCGGAGGATAATGAGTTGAATGCGGAGATTCTGACGGAGCTTCTTCATATGGAAGGGGCATACTGTGTGATCTGTCCGAACGGACAGGAAGTTGTTGATGCATTTGTGAATTCTTCTGCCGGAGATTACGACATGATCCTTATGGATGTGCAGATGCCGGTTATGAACGGTTACGAGGCGACTAAAGCGATTCGAAGCAGCAGTCATCCGCTGGCGCATTCGATTCCAATTGTTGCGATGACCGCCAATGCGTTCTCCGAGGATGTACAGAAATCACTTAGTGCAGGCATGAATGCCCATATCTCAAAGCCTGTAGATATGAAGAAACTTGCACGCACGGTGCGCAAGGAACGGATGAAGGCTGCCGTGTAGCTGCCCAAACCAGCACCTCGAAACGCTCTGTTTTACAGAGTGATGATGGGCAAATCGTTGGGTGGTTTCCTTATAATAGTTCGATACATCGGTTCAGCCAGTTGATTACCATTTCTTCGCGCATGATAGCACCCGTTAGAACAAGATAATCACCGAATTCATCGGAGTCACTTTGCGGCACTTGACATTTAAGGTGTTGCAAATTCGAATTTAAGGTTGACTTTCATAAGGAAACTCCTCAATATGAATATATAAATGAAAAGATGAATACTTTATGGAAAAATATGACGAATGAAATGAAGATGTACAATAGAAATTCAACGGATATAGAAAAGAAAATAGATGATTTTGCCTCAAAGGATGAAAAGAAAGCCGGAGTTTTATATGGTATCGGCGTGGGTCCGGGAGATCCGGAGCTTATGACGATTAAGGCAATTCAAACAATTAAAAAATGCGATGTGATCGTGCTTCCGGCAGCAACAAAGGAAGAATGCTATGCGTATGGGATTGCATCACAAGTGTGTCCTGAAATGGATGAAAAAAGGCTGCTTTGTATGCCTTTTCCGATGATAAAGGAGCAAAGTAAATTAGAGAAGGCACACGATGAAATTTTTGAGACGCTTGAACCCGAGTTAAAGGCGGGCAGGAGTGTTGGACTTCTGACGATCGGTGATCCGAGTGTGTATTCGACTTACATGTATATCCACCATCGGGCGGAGGCAGCTGGATACGAAGCTGTAATGATAAGCGGTGTGCCATCCTTTTGTGCAGTGGCAGCAAGGCTTGGTATCTCGCTTGGAGAGAAAAGTGAAGAGATTCATATCATTCCGGGCACGTATGATGTACAGAAGACGTTTGATTATAGTGGAACCTGTGTTTACATGAAATCCGGAAAGCGTCTGGCGGAGCTGATCACCGCGCTTCGGGATCAGGAGTGTGAGGGACGGCTGCTTTATGTGCGCGGTGTGTCGAATTGTGGAATGGAAAATGAGCGGGTATATCAGAGTCTGAATGAACTAGAGCAGGCACAGGGCTATCTGACCATTGTGATAGTGAAAATGACAGATGAACAGACTATGTAAATACAGGAGTATGCCTTGGGGAAAAAGCGTTATATCGCTTTTTCCTCCACATAGCCGCTTCTTGCCTCGGTCATGGAGTATGGATCGAGGATGGTGTTTAAGTCTTTTATCGGTTGAAAAAGTGGAATTATGAAATAAGGAGACGATCATATGATTTTATGCGTTGCAGTAGATGACAATATGGGGATGATGTTCAACAGACGCAGACAGAGTCAGGACAAGAATCTGCGAAAATACCTGATCGCGCTGGCTGGTGAAAGAAAGCTTTGGATCAATTCTTATACGGAAGGACAATTTGATACTCCGCTGCCTCCTGTGATTGTTTCGGATGATGATTTCTTAAAGAAAGCAGGGGCAAATGAGCTGTGCTTTGTGGAGGATCAATCGTTAAAAACATATGCAGAAAAGGTTTCAGAGGTGATTCTTCTTAAATGGAACCGGGTGTATCCGGCGGATTTCTATTTTGATTTACCGATGCCGGAGGCAGAATGGAAATTAGAGTCGACAAGTGAGTTTGCCGGAAATTCCCATGACAAGATTACTGTGGAGGTGTGGAAGCATGAAAATATTTAATTGGATATTCTGCATTTTTTGTATCCTGTGTCTGCCAGTATATGGATTTCATATCAGTTCGATTTTGATTTGTATGCTTGGAATTATATCCTTACCGATTGCAAAAATCAGAAATTTGTGGAAAGCGCTACCGAAAGATAAAGTGCTGCGCCCGTTGATTATTGGAATACTATTTCTGTTATTATGTGGATTTCTGCCGGATCTTGAAAATGAATCGGATCAGATATCGTCTAATGTAACAACGGAGAGTCTGAGCACAGAGGTTGCTGATATACAGGAATCGCAAATCGCTGATTCAAAGCCGCGTGATGAGACGGAAATTGTGGAAGATACACAGACCGAGGCGCAGACGAAACCGTCCACAGAAGTAACGCTTTCGCTTGCGAATATCCCGGATTATTCTGGAAAACCGTTTACATTAGTAAATGATAATGTTCCGGAATTTCGTGACACAGATTTATCGACGACATCTTATGAATATTACAGTGACCTGGATGCGCTGGGGAGATGCGGTGTCGCTTATGCATGTGTCGGCACAGACCTGATGCCGACCGATGAGCGAGGCAGTATCGGATCGGTGAAACCTACCGGATGGCATACGGTAAAATACGATAATGTGGATGGAAAATATCTCTACAACCGCTGCCACTTGATCGGTTATCAGTTGTCCGGCGAGAATGCCAATGAAAAGAATCTGATTACGGGAACCCGCTATCTGAATGTAGACGGGATGCTTCCTTTTGAAAATCTGGTGGCAGATTATGTAAAAGAGACCGAAAATCATGTGATGTATCGCGTGACTCCGCTTTTTGACGGTGATAATCTTGTCGCAAGCGGCGTGCAGATTGAGGCAGAATCGGTTGAAGATGACGGGCAGGGCGTCTATTTCAATGTCTATTGCTACAATGTGCAGCCGGACATTAAGATTAATTATGCGACAGGTGACAGTAAGGCCAAAACCGCTGCAGCCGAATCAAAAGCGAAGAAAAAGAATGAGTCATCCGTGAAAGCATCGGATTCGACATCAGATTCCGGAGCAACAAAAGTATGGATATCGGCGACCGGACACAAGTATCACAGTGTGAATGACTGCGGCAATATGAACCCGGATCGCGCTACGCAGGTGACCGAAGATGAGGCCATCAATATGGGACTCGGAAAATGCAGCAGGTGCTGGTAAAACGGATAAATATATGCCTGGACAGGAAAATAGGGGATTTTAAAATAGAAAATATGAGAGTACAATGTTGATAAGGAATGATGGCTTGAGAGGAGGGCAGATGATGGGAATTACCGGTGTAGATTATAATAATTCGGGATATGGATATGACTGGCAGACGAAGCGACCGGATGAAAAGGCACACGGAGCCGGTCAGAATATCGATGATGATCGTGATGGAAATCAAGAGATCGGGAGAAATCCAGACGATACAAAACGCGTTGGACGCGGATCGAATGTGGATGGAACCGAACGCAAAGTGAATGACGGAAACGGAGATCATGCGGAATCGGTCGATTCGAAAGTTGATAAGGATGGCAAGAAAAAAGAGTGCCAGACTTGTAAGAACCGTAAGTATATCGACGGTTCCGACGAGGCAAATGTGTCATTTAAGAGTGCTGCGCATGTCTCTCCGGAAGCTGCAGCTTCCGCAGTACGAGCACATGAGGGTCAGCATGTCTCCAATGCATATAGCAAGGCATCAGAGAACGACGGAAAAGTAATCTCTGCTTCCGTGCGTATTCATACCGCAATCTGTCCGGAATGTGGCCGTTCATATGTGTCCGGCGGAGTGACAAATACACAGATCAAGTATTATAACGAGAGTAATCCATATCAGAAAGACTTGAAGGCTGCTGACGGCATTAAGGCAAGAGGCGAGAGAGTGGATATGGGTGTGTAGCGTATTTGGAGAGAACAGAAAACCTCCTATTATGATTCAAGATGTAATCATAATAGGAGGTTTTTCTTGAAAATACAGGAATTTTCGAGTATTATAAAATAGAAGTTAGAAACAACTAACAGACGGCGCGTTGAATTTTGTGTTTGGATTAGCAAGGGAGTATAATTATGACAAACGAAGAATACAAGAATATGTCGGTCAGAGAGTTCACAAAGGCAGCAGGCAGATACGAGAGTAATCATGCCGGTATTTACGAAATGTGTAAGAAGGATTACCCGGATATTCTGGAGGAATTGGAGAAGGAGGCTTTTTCCGATCTATTGGATGCCGGATGCGGTCCGGCTCCGATGATTTCGCTTCTGGCAGAAAAATATCCGGAGCGTCATTACACGGGACTTGATCTGACACCGGCGATGATCGAACAGGCGAAGATGAAACAGATTCCGAATGCAGAGTTTGTAGTAGGAGATTGCGAGAATTTTCCTTTTGAAGAAAATGCGTTTGATGCGATCATCTGCTCCAACAGTTTTCATCATTATCCGAATCCGCAGGCATTTTTCGATAGCGTAAAGCGATGTCTTCGTCCAGGGGGAAGATTGATCCTTCGTGATGTGACAAGTGAAAATAAGTTTTTACTGTGGTTTATGGATAAAATCGAGCTTCCAATTGCAAATTTGTGTGGTCACGGTGATGTTAAGATTGCCACAAGAGAGACGGTTATGGAGTGTTGTAAGAAATCCGGACTCAAGGTGGAGAAGTTCGAGATCCGCAAAGGTATGCGAATGCATTGTGTTGTGAGAAAAATATAAACAATAGCAGGGAAAATGGGATGAAGAAAAGGGTTATCGCAATTATAATTGCTGCAACGATGTCGCTTGGCTTGATGGCATGTGGAGCGGACAATAAGAAAGCGGAAGCAACGGAGAAAGTGGCTACTGAAACAGAATCAGAATATCAGGATGTTGTGGAACCTACAGAAGCGGTTCAGAAAATTGAGCATACTGAAGCAACATCAATCGCCTATGACGATTGATGAGCAAATAGTAGAACTATATTTGTTTAATGCGAACTTCAGACAGATTACATTTGCTGAAATTGAAAAAATAGAGGTAAATGTTTGATGTAGGATTGCTAACTATTTCGTAGAGACATACGGCGTACTAGGTTATAAGGAAGCAGAAAATTTTGCTGATGAAGAATACCATATGACGTTTATAGAAGATATTAAAGAAGAGGTTGGTAGAAATTCAAAAACTCCATTTGTAAGAAATTTCAGAGATAACTATGAGGGCGGTGAACTTCCTATTTATGCATTAGTAGAGGTGTTTAGCTTTGGAACACTCTCAAAGTTCTATAAGAACATGAAGAACGTAGATAAGAAGGTGGTAGCAAAAAGCTTTGGAATTGGTTATACATATTTGGAAAGTTGGTTAGAGAGCATTTCTTATGTGCGTAATATCTGTGCACATTATGGAACTGATACTTAAATCTATGGTAGAGAAGTTGAGAGATTTTTATGATTTCATAATCATTGAATGTATTCTTCGTATTTAAGAAAGTCCAGGAAAAGAAGAAGGAACAGGAAGCGGCAAAGCCTGATCCGGATGCTGATTATGTGGACGATGACGAGGACT
>ERZ773224.850-NODE-850-length-41320-cov-9.979692_pt1 | contig 41320 bp, 45 predicted proteins | sample MGYA00580526_ERZ773224 | MGnify/ENA primary metagenome ERZ773224 (study PRJEB29015, sample SAMEA2737743) | human gut metagenome | biome: human gut; feature: human-associated habitat; material: faeces | place: China | collected 2012 ... | reverse complement strand
AACGGCCCGGAAAGATAGGTAGCGCCAACACGAAAGCGGACGGTCTAAAGACCGTCGCTTTTTTGCGGCAGAGAGGGAAAAAGGGAAGCGAAGCCATGATATGGCTTCGCTTCCCTTGCTTTCATTCGTTGAGGTTATCCGACAAACGCACCGTCCACGGTCAATACCTGTCCGGTGATGAAGGATGCCTTTTCCGACGCCAGGAAGGCTACCGCGTTGGCGATGTCCTGCGGCGTGCCCAGCCGTCCGAGGGGCGTCTGCTCGGCAAGATCCCGCAGTACCTCGGACCCGAGCACCTGCACCATGTCGGTGTCGATCACGCCGGGGGCGACGCAGTTGACGCGGATGCCGCTGGGAGCAAGCTCCATCGCGAGTGAGCGCGTGAGACCGATGAGCGCGTGCTTCGTGCAGGAATAGGTCACCTCGCAGCTCGCGCCGTGCTGGCCCCAGATAGAGGAAATGTTGACGATCACGCCGGCCTTTTCGTGCAGCATATGCGGCAGAACGGCCTGAATGGTGTTGCGCGCGCCGTTGAGATTGACGGCGAAGTAGCGCTCCCACAGCGCGTCGGTCACATCCTGAAAGAGCGCCTGACCGGCGACGCCCGCATTATTGACCAGCACGGAGATCGGACCGAAGGTATCCTCGACCGTCTTGACCATCGCGTTGACCTCATCACGCTTCGAGACGTCCGCCTGCACGGCGAGCGCGCGGCAGCCCTCCCGTTCAAGCTGCGCGGCAAGCTCTTCGGCCTTATCCCGCCGCTCGTAATAGTTGATGCCGACGGCATAGCCCTCGCGGGCAAGCTGTGCGGCGATGGCGCGGCCGATGCCGCGCGAGGAGCCGGTGACAAGCGCGGCTCTGTTTGTTGGATTCATGCGCGCTCACCTGCCCGTGGAGCCAAACCCGCCCTCGCCGCGCGCGGTCTCGGGCAGATCGGCGACCTCATCGAACTCGATGGGCAGATAGGGCAGCAGGACGAGCTGCGCGATGCGCTCGCCCGTGCGGACGGTGCGCGGCCCCTCCGCATCGTTGTGGAGGGCGATAAAGCATTCGCCGCGGTAGTCGCTGTCCACCACGCCGACGCAGTTGGCGGGGCGCAGTCCCTCACGGCTGGCAAGGCCGCTGCGGGCAAACACGCCGCCGAAGGTGCCCTCGGGCAGCGCCACGGCAATGCCGGTCGGCACCATAACGGTGTGGTGCGCGGGGATGGTCACCTCACCGTCGCCGCTCAGGCAGGCGTAGAGGTCATAACCGGCGGCAAACGCGGAGCCGCTGGTGGGAATGGTCGCGTTGGGGTCTAACTTCTTGATCTTGACTTGAGCCATGATTTATTGATCCTCCCAGAGTGTGATGCCGCCGCTCGACAGCGTGCGCGGCACGTCGATGATGCGTTGGTTGCTCGAGCCGCGGAAGCGGAGCGAGATGTCGTGCAGTTCCTCCACAAAGCGCCCGTCTACGAGCACGTCGACAAGCGAGAGCAGCTCGTCCGTGACCTCGCAGCGGGGATGGGCGCCGTCGGTGTGCAGCTGCTCCCAGGTGAAGCCGGTGAAGGCCCAGATGGTCTTGCCCGGCAATCTTTTGCGGACAAGACGCAGAAAAGGCAGCAGCCCGCGTTGATTTTCGGGTTCGAACGGTTCGCCGCCAAGAAGCGTGAGACCGTTGATATAGGCGGGCGCGAGCATTTGCAGCAGAGCCTCCTCCGTTTCGGCGGTAAAGGGATGACCGTAGTCAAACGCCCAGGTCTGCGGCTGGAAGCAGTTTTTGCAGCGGTTGGTGCAGCCGGAGACGAAAAGCGTCACGCGGACGCCCTCGCCGTTGGCAATGTCGCAGTTTTTGATCTCTCCGTAGTACATCGCGGACCTCCTATCGGATAAAAATGAGCCGGAGCAGCATGGTGAGCGCGTAGAGCAAGGGCTGGTGCAGAACGTAAAGGAGCAGCGCGTGACGCCCGACGAGGGCGAGACGCGGCGCTTTGGTCGTGTAGAACCACTGCGGCAGGCGGCCCGCCTTGACATAGCGCCCTGCCCAGGTGCCGAGCAGGAACACGAAGAACCAAGGCAGCAGCGGGAAATAGTCCGCCGAGGCGAAGTCGGGCGTGGTGAAGCCGAAGAGCCACAGGTGCGGCGTCTGCGTGGTCACGCCGTCCGCGCAGGGCGCGGTGAGGAAGATGAGCGCGAGACAGAGGACCGGCAGCACCCACGCGGGCAGCGCCTCCCAGAATCCACGCGTCAGGCCGAAGAGCAGCATACAGCTTGCAAGCAGATGCAGCACGCCGAACACGATGGTCATGTCCATAAAATAGGTCACGAGCGTGATGCCGAGGGCAAGCGCCATCGCCTTCGCGCCGCGCTTGAGGTTGCTGCGCGAAAAATCCGAGCTGATGCCGGAGAGAAAGATGAACAGCCCCGCGAAAAAGTAGTGCAGCACGTCGAACACCGGGTTGGTGAACAGCCACCACGGTGCGCCGAGAAACGCGCACAGGTCATAGAGAAAGTGATGGAGCACCATCAGGCACACGGCAAGGCCGTGCAGAGCGTCCATCAGCTCGATGCGGGCGGGCCGTTCCGTGCCGCTCATGCGGTGAGCTGCGCGAGCGCGCCGGTCACTTTGTCATATTCGCGCTGCACGGCCTCAAAGAGCGCGGGCGCGGAGGCGGGCAGCGTATCGCTGCCGCGCAGCGCCTCGGTCATCTCGGAGCAGACGCCCGCGAGCGCGGTCAAGCCCAGATTGAGCGCGACGCCCTTGAGCGTGTGGGCCGCGCGAAACGCGGTTTTCGCGTCCGCGGCGTCCATCGAGCGGGCAAGCAGATCCATGCTCCCGTCCTGCGGGAGCATGGTCAGAAAGCGCAGAATGAGCGCGTCGCTCGGGAAGCGCTCGGCGATCTCGTCATAGCTGCCGCCGACGAGCGTGTAAAATTCGCGGATGGTCATTGGAGGTCCTCCTTGTAGAGCACAGTACGGTTTTTGGCAGCCTTGGCATGGTAGAGTGCCTGGTCCGCCTTTTGAACGGTGTCGGCGAGCGGACCGACGGCGTGTGCACCGCCGATGCTCACGGTGATGCGCAGGCCGGGGTATTCCGGAAATTCAAGGCTTTCCACCGCGGCGCGGATGCTTTCCAGCTTCTTTTTCAGCACGTTCCGCGGCATATCGTGGAAGAGCAGGAGGAACTCGTCGCCGCCATAGCGGACCAGCTCGTCGCCGGTGCGGATCGCGGAGCGAATGGCCTGTGCCGCGCGGGAAAGCGCGGCGTCGCCGGCGAGATGGCCATAGGTGTCGTTGATGTGCTTGAAATGGTCCAGGTCGAGCATGGCGAGCGTGAACTCACCGTCCAGATCGCGCAGGCGGTCGTCGAAGTAACGGTGGTTGTAAACATGAGTGGCGGAGTCGATGTAGACCTGCCGGTTGCGCAGAAGCAGCTGATTGAGCACGCTCGCGTCCTCGTCGCCGCGCAGGTCCTCCATGCGGATGGGGCTGACCAGCTCGAGTGCGTAGGGCGTTCCGTCCACCTCGACGCATACGGCGTGGACGTAGAACACCTTGTCGCCCACGGCCTCGACCTTTGTCTGGGCACGGCGGGTGCGGATGACCTCCTGCGAGATGCAGTGCTCGCAGCGCTGCGTCTTGTTCCAGAGAGCGTAGCAGTGCTCGCTTTTTTCCATGACCGCACCGTCTGAGGTGTCGGTGAGCTGCATACAGATCTCCGGGTCCACAAGGCGGACGGTGTCGAACATACTGCGGCAGCTCTCCAGCACGCCGATGACTTGTTCGCCCGTGATGCGCAGCACATGGTCCGCGCCCACTGTGACCGGCAGGAGCGCCGGATGAAGCACAGGGGCGGCAAAGGCCTGCCGGTAATCCTCCAGCCGGCGGCAGCGCTCGCCAATGTCCAGCACCCGGCCGAAAAGGCTGCTGAAGCGGCCCGGCTCGTCCGAGGCCCAGGTGATCTGTATGGCGATCTGGCAGAGACTGGGATGGCCGTCGAGCGTCAGCTCAGTCTCAAACTCCAAATAGGTCTCGTCGGAGGCGGCGCGAAGCAGGCGGTCCCGCATGGCTTGGATCGTGTCTGCGCTCACGACCGAGCAGAGCTGCGTAGAGCTGAGCGGGCCGACGAGGACGCGCGGCAGACCGGTGCGGCGGGCCGCGCCGGCAGAGAGAGCGACCGCGTCCGGATGGCGGGTATATTCAAACCAGAGCTCCTCCGTCAGGTCGCTGAAAAAGCGCCGCTTGGACAGCTCCTGCTCCACCTGCTTCGTCATGCGCGCAGAGGAGAGCTCCTGCCGACTGCCGTCCGGCTTCCAGATGAGCTCCTTCGCCCAACGGTACGCAGGCGGCTCCACGGCGGCCTCGGCCCCTGCGCTGTGCTTGAGGATGTCGGCAATGTCATTCAGGCATTCCAGCAGCAGCGGGTTGAAGCTGCCGCATTCGCCGCCGCGGATCATTTCGAGCGATTTCTCGTGGGAAAGCGCCTCCTTGTAGCAGCGCTTGCTCGTCAGCGCGTCGTAAGCGTCGGCGAGAGAGACGACCTGCGCGGCGATGGGGATATCCTCGCCCTTGAGGCCGTCGGGATAGCCCTCGCCGTTCCAGCGCTCATGGTGCCAGCGGCAGATCTCAAGAGCGTATTTGATGATCGTTTCATTCTGATAGATCGGCAGGTCGGAGATGATCTTCGCGCCCAGCCGCGTGTGCTGCTTGACGATGTCGAACTCGCCCGGCGTGAGCACGGTGGGCTTGGTCAGGATGTCCTCGGGGATGAGGAGCTTGCCGATATCGTGCAGGCTCGAGGCGATGCAGACGGTCTCGATATCCTCCGGCCCGATGGGGCAGCGGTCCGTCCGTTCCAGCAGACGGTGCAGCAGCAGTCCCGTGATGCGGCTGACATTTGTCATGTGCGTGCCTCTCTCGCCGCTGCGGTACTCCACCGCGTAGCCGAGAATGGTGGCAAGAATGTCGGTGTTCCGCTCGCGGCGGTAGAAGCGGTCGGCGATGAGTCCCGTCAGCTTCTGCGTCTTGGTGTGGAGCAGGATGGCGTTGATGACGCGGCGGCGGATCATATTTGGCACGAAGGGACGGCTGACATAGTCCGCCGCGCCGAGCTGAAAGGCGCGGTCGATGTAGCTGCCGCCCGTTTCCACGGAGATCATGATGGTGGGGATCTCGTCGATCCACCCGCGGCGGTTCATTTCCTCCAACACCTCGAAGCCGTCCGCCTCGGGCATCACAACATCCAGCAGCAGCGCGGCGATATTGCCCTCGTGCGCCGCGAGCGTGGCGATGGCCTCCTTGCCGTCGGCGACCTCGAGAATATCGAAGTTCTTCTCCAACACGCTCACAAGGATCGCGCGGTTCAGTTCGGAATCGTCCGCGATCAGCAGCTTTCTCTCATCCATGAAAAAACATCTCCTTCCGGCCGCACAGCGAAGGGACAGCCGGCTCGGCCGGCACGGCGGCGCAGACCGCGCAGCGGGGTTCTGAACATTTATTTGATCTCGCAGCCTGCCGCGCGGATGGCGCCGAGCGCCAGCTCCAGCGTGGGGTCAACGTTGGGATAGTCGAGACGGTAAAGCTCGAACGCGGGCGGCAGCTCCGTGCAGCCGAGGATCAGCACCTCGGCGCCGCGCGCGAGCAGATGCTCACAGGCCGCGCGGAACGCGGCGACGTCGTGCGTCAGGTCGCCGGCCTTGACACCGTTGTAGATGACGTCCATCACCGCGGCCTGATCGTCGGCGCTGTCCGGCGTGAGAAGCTCCACGCCGCTTTGCTCAAAGGTGCGCTGATAGATGCCGGTCTGCACCGTGCCGTCGGTCGCGAGCAGACCCGCGCACTTCACGCCGCGCTCCTTCAGCGCGTCGCGCGTGAGCGCGATCATGTGCAGCACGGGAATGGTCACGGCCTCGCAGACCTGTTCATAGTAGTTGTGTGCGGTGTTGCAGGGCATAATGAGGAAATCCGCGCCGATGCTCTCGAGCCGCTTCGCGCTCTTGATCATCTCCGGCACGGGGTCCTCGCCGCCGTGGAGCAGCGCCGCCGTGCGGTCGGCAATGTCCGTGTTTGAGTCGATGCACACGCGCGGATGCGCCTGGTCGCACGCGGCGACGGTGTGCAGCGTGATCTTCTGAAAGAGGTCGGCAGTCGCCAGGGGCCCCATGCCGCCGAGGATGCCGATGACTTTTTTGCTCATGGTACAGTCCTCCGGAAAGCGGTTTTACTTGTCCAGCAGCTTCTGCTCATGGTTCGGCAGCGCCGCGAGCTCGTGGTCGCGGCGAATGATGAGCTTGAGCGCCTCGACCGCGACCTTGACGGAGGAGCTGGTGTCCTCGCTCATGTCCTGATCGAGACCGGCCTTCTCGCGCTCCTGATTCCAGACCACATGGAAGCACGAGCCGCAGCGGCAGCCAAGCGCGTCGGCCACGACGAAGAGCGCGGCAGACTCCATCTCGCTGGCCTTGACGCCGAGACGCTTCCAGCTCTCCCACTTCTGCAGAAGCTCATAGTAGACGGGGCTCTTCTCGGGGCTGTGCTGCCCGTAGAAGCTGTCCTTGCACTGCACGACACCGGTGTGCGTGCGGTAGCCGAGGTTCTCCGACGCCTGACGCAGCGCGAGCGTCACGTCGAAGTTTGCCACGGCGGGGTACTCAATGGGCGCGTACTCCAGCGAGGTGTGCTCGTAGCGGATCGCGCCGGTGGCGACGACCACGTCGCCGGACTTCACGTTGATGTCGATGCCGCCGCAGGTGCCGGTGCGGATGAAGGTATCCGCGCCGAGCTGATGCAGCTCCTCCATCGCGATGGACGCGCTGGGGCCGCCGATGCCGGTGGAGCAGACCGAGACCTTCTCGCCGAGCAGCGTGCCGGTGTAGGTGGTGTACTCGCGGTTCTGCGCGACCTTGACGGGATTATCGAACAGCGCGGCGATGGACGGGCAGCGGCCCGGGTCACCGGGCAGGATCACATAGCGGCCCACCTCGCCCTGTGCGCAGTGGATATGATATTGACGTTCAAGCTCATGCATAAAAAACACCTCACGAAATGAATTGGAAAAACAGTGATATGATTATAGCAAATCCCCCGCGGCAATGCAAGCGGAGGAAAAAAGAAAGAGGGACGCCCGCGCGTCCCTCTTCTGTGTTCGGTTTTTACAGCATCTTTACCGTGTACCACACGGCCAGCACGAACAGCAGCACCGCCGCGCCCCAGATCACATAGTACGCGAGGCCCGCGAACAGCGACACCGCGATGGCGGCGATGCTCAGCACCAGCACCGCGCAGGTGAGCGCGTAATTGGTCTTGGCGGGGAAAATGACGGTCCCCTTGTAGGAACCCTCATGCTTCTGCAGCATCACGGTCAGCACGAGCAGAGCGGCAACGAGCACCATAGCGGCCCAGCAAAAGGCGGTCACCAGAGCGGGCATGGAGGAGCTGCCGTGATTGAGCAGAACAGCGGAGGCGATCGCCAGCGTCAGGGCGATGGTCTGCACGGCGAACTCGTGCTGATAGAGCAGGAACACGACCGCCAGCAGCATCAGCACGGGCACGAGAATGCACATGACCGTCGTTCCCATCGGGTAGACCCTGCGCATCAGGAGAGAGGACACGCCAAAGAACAGGCCGAGACCCAGCAGCCACTTGCCGGCCGCGGCAAAGCGCGTCCATTTCCGGCGCATGACCGTGAGCACAACGCCCGCGCCGAACGCGGCCGCGCTGACAATGGCCATGACCTCAAGATAACCTGCGATCGCAACGACCTGATCGACGGAGCCCTTGACAAAGTATTGGTTGATGAGCAGAAGGTAAAACTCTGCAATGAAACCGGCGGTGAAGAGCGTCAGGGCGCTGTTCAGGTTGCGGTTATTCTTGGCGATGCGCGCCTCACGCCTGGGATCGTTCTTTTTTGCTGCCATCTATCATGACCTCCGAAAGGCTTCTTTCGTTCTTGCGGGACTGCACAGACCCGCAGATTGATATAATAACAGAAGTGTTCGCTTTTTGCAAGGTAAATTTTCTGTGCGGCGGAAAAACGGGAAAAAAGTGCCGCGATTTATCGGCTTTGTTGCAAAAGCTACGGCAATTCCACCACATTTAGTCTATACTTGTTTTCGGCTACCACAAGATATTGTGAGAAAATTTCAAAAACCTCTTGCATTGTGCGCGAGAGTATGCCATAATTTGAAATGCAGACGGTCAACTGCCACAAGATATTGTGTTGTAGGATAGATTTTATCGGATATTTTAGAGTAAGGGAGAGCTGCCAGCCATGAAGGTCATCAAAAGAAACGGCGCGGAGGTCGAGTTTGACATCGTCAAGATCATCGCCGCCGTCACCAAGGCAAACGCCGCCACGGAGGAGGACGCGCGCATGACGCCGGTCCAGATCCAGCGCATCGCCGAAAGCGTGGAGCTGGCCTGTCAGGGTCTGGGCCGCGCGCCCACGGTCGAAGAGATCCAGGACTTCGTCGAGCATCAGATCATGGCGCACGGCGCGTTTGAGGTTGCCAAGCGCTACATCACCTACCGCTACACCCGCTCGCTCGTGCGCAAGAGCAACACGACGGACGACAAGATCCTCACCCTCATCGAGTGCAACAACGAGGAGGCCAAGCAGGAAAACAGCAACAAGAACCCCGTCGTCAACTCCACGCAGCGCGACTACATGGCGGGCGAGGTCAGCCGCGACCTGACCAACCGCATCCTCCTGCCCGAGGACATCGTCAAGGCACATGAGGAGGGCATCATCCACTTCCACGACACGGATTACTATGCCCAGCACATGCACAACTGCGACCTCGTGAACCTCGAGGATATGCTGCAGAACGGCACCGTCATCACCGGAACGCTCATCGAGCGTCCGCATTCCTTCGCCACCGCCTGCAACATTGCCACGCAGATCGTCGCGCAGGTGGCGAGCAACCAGTACGGCGGGCAGAGCATCTCGCTCACGCACCTCGCGCCCTTTGTGGACGTTTCGCGTCAGAAGATCCGCAAGCAGGTGCTTGCCGAGATCGAGGAGCTTGGCGTCGCGCAGGATGAGACGAAGATCGCCCGCATCGTGGAAAAGCGCCTGCGCGAGGAGATCCGCCGCGGCGTGCAGACGATCCAGTATCAGGTCGTTACGCTCCTGACCACGAACGGACAGGCCCCCTTCATCACCGTATTCATGTACCTCAACGAGGCGCGCAGCGAGCAGGAGAAGCGCGATCTCGCGCTCATCATCGAGGAGATGCTGCTCCAGCGCTACGAGGGTGTGAAGAACGAGCAGGGCGTGTGGGTCACGCCCGCGTTCCCCAAGCTCATCTACACGCTCGAGGAGGACAACATCCACGAGGATTCGCCCTACTATTATCTCACAAAGCTTGCCGCAAAATGCACGGCGCGCCGTATGGTGCCCGATTACATCAGCGAAAAGAAAATGCTCGAGCTCAAGGGCGACGTGTATCCCTGCATGGGCTGCCGCAGCTTCCTCACGCCCGACCGCTTCACCGACGCGGGCGTGGGCAACATCGCCAACGCCGGCAACTACGAGCCGGGCAAGCACAAGTATTACGGCCGCTTCAATCAGGGCGTCGTGACCATCAATCTGCCCGATGTCGCGCTGTCCTCCGGCGGCAACATCGAAAAATTCTGGGATATTTTTGAAGACCGGCTCGAGCTGTGTCACCGTGCGCTGCGCTGCCGCCACGACCGCCTGCGCGGTACGCTCTCCGACGCCGCGCCCATCCTCTGGCAGTACGGTGCCTGCGCCCGCCTCAAGAAGGGCGAGCCCATCGACCGCCTGCTCTACGACGGCTACTCCACCATCTCCCTCGGCTACGCCGGACTCTATGAGTGCGTGAAGTACATGACCGGCAAGAGCCATACCGACCCCGCCGCCACGCCGTTCGCCCTGTCCATCATGCAGAAGATGAACGACAAGTGCAAGGAGTGGAAGACTGCCGAGAACATCGACTATTCCCTCTACGGCACGCCGCTGGAGTCCACGACCTACAAGTTTGCCAAGTGCCTGCAAAAGCGCTTCGGCATCATCGAGGGCGTGACCGACAAGGGCTATATCACCAACAGCTACCATGTCCATGTCACCGAGCCGATCGACGCCTTCACCAAGCTCAAGTTCGAGGCGCAGTTCCAGCACCTCTCGCCCGGCGGCGCGATCAGCTACGTCGAGGTCCCCAATATGCAGAACAACCTTGAGGCCGTGCTGCAGGTGATGAAGTTCATTTACGACAACATCATCTACGCCGAGCTGAACACCAAGTCCGACTACTGTCAGGTCTGCGGCTGGGACGGCGAGATCGAGATCGTCGAGGACGGCGGCAAGCTCATTTGGCGCTGCCCGAAGTGCGGCAACACCGATCAGGACAAGATGAACGTCGCCCGCCGTACCTGCGGCTACATCGGCACCCAGTTCTGGAACCAGGGCCGCACGCAGGAGATCAAGGAGCGCGTGCTGCATCTGTAAAGATCGAAGAATAAAAGTGCAGAGCAAAAGCGCAGACCCGAGCGGGTCTGCGCTTTTTGTGCCTTGGTTCATTTTTCCAGCAGCGCATGAAGCTCGCCTGCATCGGCGGCCAGCTCGGTCGCTTTCGCTTCCACGAGCTGTTCCCGGTCGCGGAAGCCCCACGTCACCGAGATGCAGGGGATGCCCGCGTTCCGCGCCGTCTCGATGTCCACCTCGCTGTCGCCGACGTAGACCGCGCGGGACTTGTCCGCGCCGAGCGCCGCGAGCGCGTCGTTCACCATGTCGGGCGCGGGCTTGCGGCGGCGCTGCGCCGTCTCGCCCATGGCGATGTCGGCAAGCGCGCCGAAGTGCTTCGCGACCAGCGGACGCACCGCCTCGTCCGGCTTGTTGGACACCACCGCAAGGCGGAAGCCCTCCGCTTTGAGCGCCGCCATCAGCTCCAAAACGCCCGCGTAGGGCTTCGTCTTGATCTGGCAATGCGCGGCGTAGTAAGGCTTGTAAAGCGCGAGCGCCTTCGCGACGGTCTCCTCGTCCGCGTCTGCGCCGAGGGCGCGGCGCATCTGCATCTCCGCGCCGTTGCCGACGAAGCGCCGCATCTCCGCGAGCGTCCGCTCGGGATAGCCCAGCTCCCGCAGCGTGTGGTTCGCCGCACCGCAGATGTCCTCGAGCGTGTCGAGCAGCGTCCCGTCAAGGTCAAATAGGACGGTATCAAATCTCCGCATGGTTCGTCAGCCCCTTTCTCCGGCCTGCACCCGCCGCGCGACCTCCTGCGTGAAGCGCGCGGTCGCCGCGCTCGGCGGCACGTCGCGCAGCGTACACATATCGACGGAGCGCGGCGGGATCTCAAAGTCTGTTTTCAGCTGGCGGATCGCGCCGCTCTCCAGCTCCGCGGTCACGAACTCCCGCGTCACGCCCGCCACGCCGAAGCCGATGCGGGCGAGGTCCACGAGCAGGCTCCTTGCGCCCAGCTCGATCTCCGGCGAAAGGGAAACGCCGTGCGCGAGGAAGTATTTTTCCAGATACACGCGCGAGCTGGCCTTGCGCTCGAGCAGAATGAGCGGCAGCGCCGCGAGCTCCTGCATCGAATAGGCGCGCTCAAAGTCGCAGGGATAGTCCGCCGCGGCGACAAAGCACGAGTGCGTCGCAAAGCACGGCACGCAGCTCAGTCCCTCGTCCTCGCTCGGCGACGAGGCGAACGCCACGTCCACCTTGCCCGAGCGCAGCAGGCCGAGCACCTTGTGGCTGCGCCCGCTGATGATCTGAATATGGATGTTCGGGTACTTCTTGTGGAATGAGTCGAGGTGCGGCAGCAGAAATTGGCTCGTCACCGTGTCGCTCGCGCCGATGACGAGCTTGCCCATCTGCAGGGCGCGCGTCTGCGCGAGCTTTTCCTCGCCCGTTTCCAAAAGGCCCATCGCGCTGCGGACGTGCTCGAAGAGCATCTGCCCGTCGTCCGTGAGCGTCACGCCGCGCGGGGAGCGGATGAACAGCCGCGTCTGTAAGGCGCCCTCGAGCTGCTTGACGCTCTGGCTCACCGCGGACTGCGAAATGTAAAGGTTCTGCGCCGCGGCGGAAATATTGCCCGTCTCCGCCACCTCGCGGAATACGCGGTACAGCTCTAACTTTGCCGTCATAGCTCTGTCCTCCTCAGATCTCGCGCCGTCCCTCGAGCGCGCGCATGAGCGTCGCGTCGTCGGCAAATTCCAGATGTCCGCCCACGGGGATGCCGTAGGCGAGACGGGTGACCTTCACGCCGAAGGGGCGCAGCAGCCGTGCGAGATACATCGCCGTGGCCTCGCCCTCCGTGTCGGGATTGGTCGCCATGATGACCTCGTCGATGCCGCCGGCGGCGACGCGCTCGACGAGGGACTTGATCTCCAGATCGTCTGGACCGACGTGGTTCATCGGTGAGATGACGCCGTGGAGCACATGATAGCGCCCGCTGTACTCGCGCGAGCGCTCAAGGGCCGCCACGTCGCGGGCGTCCGCCACCACGCAGATCACGCGCTCATCGCGCTTGGGCGAGGCGCAGATGGGGCAGAGCCCCCCGTCCGTCAGGTTGCGGCAGATGGGGCAGCACGTTACCTTCTTCTTCGCCTCCACGATGGCGTCGGCGAACTCCTGCGCCTCCGCGTCCGTCAGGCTCAGCACATGGAACGCCAGCCGCTGCGCGCTCTTGCCGCCGATGCCCGGCAGCCGCGCGAATTGCTCGACCAGCTTTTCCAGCGCTGCGGGAAAATACTCCATACCTTGTTAACCCTCTCTCAAAGCCTTGATCTTCGCGGGGATGTCCGCCGCCTTGTAGACCGCGCTGCCCGCGACCAGCACGTTCGCGCCCGCGTTCACGCAGGCGTCGCGCGTGGCGGTGTCCACGCCGCCGTCCACCTCCAGCTCGCAGTCCGGGTTGACCTCGTCGAGCATCGCGCGCAGCTGCGCGACCTTGGGCATCATGTCCGCCATGAACTTCTGCCCGCCGAAGCCCGGCTCGACCGTCATCACCAGCACGATGTCGCACTCCTTGAGGTACGGCAGCGCCGCCTCGGCGCGGGTGTTGGGCTTGAGCACAATGCCCGCGCGCTTGCCCTTCGCGTGGATCTTCTCCAGCGCGGCGTGGATGTTCTCGGGGAAGTCGGACTCGACGTGGACGGTCACAAGGTCTGCGCCCGCGTCGCAGAACTGCTCAACGTAGCGCACGGGCTTGGTGATCATCAGATGCACGTCCAGCGGCAGCCCGGTCACGGGCCGGATGGCCTTGACCACCGGGATGCCGATGGAGATATTCGGCACGAACTCGCCGTCCATGATGTCCACATGGACGTAGTCGGCGGTGTCGATCTTCCGAATGTCCCGCTCGAGATTGGCGAAGTCGGCGGAGAGAATGGACGGTGCGATCTTGATGTTCATGGCGGCAGCCTCCTGTGAAAAAACAGATTCAATTTATTGTAGCAAAGGCCGCGCCTAAAATCAATCGCAAAATAAAAATGTAAAAGATACTTGACATTTTGCCGATGAAGTGTTATGCTCATGAATGTAAAGCAAGCTTGACTTTCTGAGAACGGAGCACAGCATGAAAAATATCATTGAACAAAAGCGGAAGGAGCGGGGCATGACGCAGCAGCAGCTTGCCGCGGCGCTCGGCGTCTCGCGCCAGACCATCATCTCATTGGAAAACGGGAAATACAATCCGTCCATCCTGCTCGCCCACGCCATCGCAAGGCTGTTCGGCACGCAGATCGAGGACATCTTTCTTTTTGAGGAGGAAGAAGCATGAAATTGAAGGAACAGAAAAAATTCGGCATTTTGTGGCTCAGCATCGGCGCGGCGCTCTTTCTTGCGGGGCTGCTGGGGGAGACCGGATACAGCAGCTATATCAGCGGCTTCGGCGGCGCACTGATGGGCGTGGGAGCGGCGCGGCTGCTGCGGGTGCGCCGTCTCAGCCGCGACCCGGAGAAGGCGGCGGACTACGATGCCTCGCTCACGGACGAGCGCACGGTCTACATTTCAAACAAGGCGCGCAGCATGACATTTTTCATCTGTGTCTTTGTTCAGGTCGCCGCGTCGATGCTGGCGATCCTGGTGTTCGATCAGGTGCTCGTGGGGCAGGTGCTCTGCGGCCTGACCTGCTTGCAGGGGCTGCTCTACACCGTATTCTACTGGCATTATGACAAGGTCTATTGAGAAAGAGAAAGAAAGCATGAACGCATTGGAGGTCAGCGGCCATTCCCAGCCCCTCAGGGACTTCCGACCGCAAAACGTCGGCTCCCCGGGCGATCGGTTCGCGAGCTGAAATCTTAAAAAAGTGTTAAACGGAAACGCGGCGCTTGTCAACGCCGCGTTTTTATGCTATCCTAACGGGTGGTCAAGGTGGGAAGGGCCTTCCCTTTCCGCTCCGGCCGCCGCGTTTCTCCCGAGAAAGCTACAAAAGGAGACCCTGCGCATGAAGCTCGATCACCGCCGCACGATCCTCGTCGGCCTTGCGTTTTTATCCATCTGTGCCTTCTGGCAGATGTACGACAGCGTCATCCCTAAGATCCTGACCGAAACGTTCCATTTGAATGAGACGCTCTCCGGAGCGATCATGGCGCTGGACAACATTCTGGCGCTTTTCCTGCTGCCGCTGTTCGGCGCGCTCTCCGACCGCACGAGCACCAAAATCGGCCGCCGGATGCCCTTCATCCTCCTCGGCACGGCCTGCGCCGCCGTGCTGATGAACCTGCTGCCGGTGCTGGATAACCGCTACGCCGCAGCTCCCTCGACCGGGAAGCTCGTCGGCTTCGCCGCCGTGCTGGGCCTGCTGCTCGTGGCGATGGGCACCTACCGCTCGCCCGCCGTCGCCCTCATGCCGGACGTGACGCCCAACCCCCTGCGCTCACGCGCGAACGCCATCATCAACCTCATGGGCGCCATCGGCGGCATCATCTATCTGGCTGTCGCGGCGGTGATGTACCCGAACGCCAAGATCGCGGGCCTCGCCCACGTCAACTATCAGCCGCTTTTCCTCGTCGTTTCCGCCGTCATGCTCGTGAGCGTCGCGGTGCTGTTCCTGACGGTGAAGGAGCCGAAGCTCGCCGCGGAGACGCGCGCGCTCGAGGCGCAGCATCCCGAGTGGGACCTCACCGAGGACGACGGCAGCGGCAATGAGGTGCTGCCTAAGCCCGTCAAGCGGAGCCTTGGCTTCCTGCTCGTGTCCATCGCGCTGTGGTACATCGGCTACAACGGTGTAACGACCTGGTGGTCCACCTACGTCGGCGCGGTCATGGGACAGGGGCTCGGCGGCGCGTCCACCTGCCTGCTCATTGCCACCGCCGGCGCGGTCGTCAGCTACATTCCCATCGGTCAGCTCGCCTCGCGCATCGGCCGCAAAAAGACCATCCTCTTCGGCTGCGCCCTGCTCGCCGCGATGTTCCTGACCTTCTACTTCCTCACCACGCTCTACTCGACCATTCATCCCGTCATGTTCGTCTGCTTTGCCCTCGTGGGCTTTGCCTGGGCGGCCATCAACGTCAACTCGCTCCCGATGGTGCTGGAGATGTGCCGCGGCAGCGACATCGGCAAATTCACCGGCTATTACTACACCTTCTCCATGGCGGCGCAGGTCGTCACGCCGGTGCTTGCCGGCACGCTGATGCGTCATATCAGCTACCGCGTGCTCTTTCCCTACGCGGCGCTCTTCGTCGGCGCGTCCTTTGTCACGATGTGCTTCGTGCGCCACGGCGATTCCAGAGCTGAGGCCAAGGGCGGCCTGGCCGCCTTTGAGGATATGGACGACTGAATTCGGCAATTTCCGATAACAAGAAGTGATATTTCGTGCAGACTCTACAATTCGTTATTCTTTTCACACTGTTTCTGCTCACCGTCTGGCTCTTTTTTCTCAACAGCCGTGTCAACCATCCGAGCTGGGCGGCGCTGGAGCATCGGCGCTATGCCCACCGCGGGCTGCATTGCAGCGCCGACAGCGTACCGGAAAACTCCCTTGCGGCCTTTCGCCGCGCCATCCGGCACGGATACGGCGCGGAGCTGGACGTGCATCTGCTGCGCGACGGCACGCTTGCCGTTTTTCACGACAGCGACCTAAAGCGCATGACCGGCGTGACCGGCGTGCTTGAGGACTGCACGGCGCAGGATCTCGCCGCGCTCCACCTTGCCGGTACGCCGGAAACGATCCCACAGCTGTGTGAGGTCCTTTCCCTTTACGAGGGCACGGGCCTGCCGCTTGTCGTGGAGCTCAAGAGCTATCGCGGCAACCACCGCGCGCTCGCCGAGCGCACGGCGAAGGAGCTGGACAAATATCAGACCCCCTATTGTATGGAGAGCTTTGACCCGCGCTGCCTGATGTGGCTGCGCGCCTTCCGGCCCGAGATCATCCGCGGCCAGCTCTCCGAAAATTTCCGTAAGGACGCGCGGGGCTGGGAGCATTTCGTGGGCTTCCTGCTCTCGAACCTCCTGTTCAACGCTTTCACCGCGCCCGACTTCATCGCCTATAAATTTGAGGACCGCCGGCGCTTCGCGCCGCGCATCTGCCGCGCGTTCTACGGCGCGCATATGTTTTATTGGACCGTCCGCACCTATGAGGACCTGAAGGCCGCGGAGCGCGAGGGCGCGCAGGCGATCTTCGAGGGTTTCGACCCGGACGGGGCAGAGAGAAAATCAGAAAGAAAAGAGGACACTCCATGAGCGAGACTCCGAAGAGACGCCGGGGCGACCGCAGAGACGCGGTGCTCCTGCGCGAGACCGACGCCCTGCACTTTATCATGGGTATCATCTACCCCCACCGCGCCGACAACGAGGCCTACATCGCCGAGCGCATCGATCTGGAGCCCATCAAGGCCTACCTTGCGAAAAAGAACGTCGAGGGCATCGAGTTCAAGTACACCTTCTTCCACGTCATCGTGGCAGCGCTGGTCAAGACCATCACCCTGCGCCCCAAGCTCAACCGCTTCTACGCGAACGAAAATTACTACCAGCGCAACAAGGTCACGGCGGGCTTTATCATCAAGAAGGAATTTTCCGACGGCAGCGAGGAGGCGGTCGCTCTGCTCGACGCTGCGCCGACCGACACCATGGACACCGTTCACGAGGAGATCCGCCGCCGCGTCTACGCCACGCGCCATGAGCAGAAGCTGAACACCACGGACAACAGCATGGATATTCTCAACAAGCTGCCGCGCTTTCTCTCCAAGGCGGCGATCCGCTTCATCCGCTGGCTCGACCGCCACGGCTGGTGTCCGGACGTTCTCATCGGGGACGATCCGAACTACGCCTCGGTGTTCCTCTCCAACCTCGGCTCCATCCGCCTGCGCAGCGGCTACCACCATCTTACGAACTGGGGCACCTGCTCGTTCTTCTGCGTCATCGGCGAGAAGAAGTGGACGCCGCTTTACGATCAGAACGGCCTCGTCGCCATGCGCGAGACGGTCGACCTCGGCTTCACGGTCGACGAGCGCATTGCCGACGGCTATTACTATTCCAAGAGCATTCGGCTCTTCAAGCACCTGCTCGCGCACCCCGAGCTGCTCGAGCTGCCATTTGAACAGGAGGTCGATTATGACTGAGATCACTGCCAAGACCCCGTGGGCGGGTCACACCGGCGACGTGCCGCTGCATCTGGACTACTTTGACGGCTCGATGTTTGAGGCGCTCGAGCTGGTCGCCAAGAGGTACCCAAGGAACATCGCGTTCGACTTCATGGGCAAGCCCACCACCTATCCCCAGATGATCGAGGAGATCAAGAAGTGCGCCCGCTCCCTCAAGACCATCGGCGTGCGCGCGGGCGACAAGGTCACCATCGCTATGCCCAACTGCCCGCAGGCCATCTATATGTTCTACGCTGTCAACCTCGTCGGCGGCATCGCGAACATGATCCATCCCCTCTCGGCGGAGAAGGAGATCGAGTTCTATCTTAACGAGTCTGAGAGCGTCACCGCCATCACGCTCGACCAGTTCTACAACAAGTTCGAGAGCATCCGCCAGAACACAAAGGTCGTCAACATCATCATCGCGAGCGTCAAGGATGAGCTGAGCAAGCCCGTCCGCGCGGGCTATATGCTCACCGAGGGCCGCAAGATCGCCAAGATCCCGAAGGACGCGCCGGTCATTCGCTGGAAGGAATTCATGAACATGGGCAAGGCCTGCTTCTGGAATTACTCCGTCAGGCGCACCGGCGACGACCCCGCCGTCATTCTCTACTCCGGCGGCACGACCGGCACGACCAAGGGCATCGTGCTGACGAACAAGAACTTCAATGCACTCGGCCAGCAGGTCATCGCGGCGAACCCGATGTTCAACCCCGGCGACAAGATGCTCGCCGCCATGCCACTGTTCCACGGCTTCGGCCTCGGCGTGTGCGTCCACACCATGCTCTCGCAGGGTGGGCGCTGCATCCTCGTGCCGCGCTTTACCGCCAAGAGCTACGCGAAGCTCATCACCAAGTATCACTGCAACTTCATCGCGGGCGTGCCCACGCTCTACGAGGCGCTGCTGCGCCTGCCGAGCATGGAGGGCGCGGACCTCAGCTCGCTCAAGGGCGTGTTCTCCGGCGGCGACAGCCTGTCGATCGAGCTGAAGAAGAAGCTGGATAAATTCCTCTATGCCCACGGCGCGCCCGTGCAGGTGCGCGAGGGCTACGGCACCACCGAGACGGTCACGGCCTGCTGCCTGACGCCGCCGCATATGTTCAAGGAGGGCTCGATCGGCGTGCCGTTCCCGGACACCTACATCAAGATCGTTGAGCCGGGCACCGATCAGGAGGTCCCCTATGGCACCGAGGGCGAGATCCTGCTCGCCGGTCCCACCGTGATGAAGGAGTACATGAAGCACCCTGACGAGACCGCGCAGACCCTGCGCCGTCACGCCGACGGCCTCACTTGGGTCTACACCGGCGACCTCGGCACGATGGACGCCGAGGGCTTCGTCTACTTCCGCGGCCGCGCCAAGCGCATGATCGTCTCGTCCGGCTACAACGTCTACCCCGGTCAGATCGAGAACATCCTTGACGCGAATGAGATGGTGCAGATGAGCTGCGTTATCGGCATCCCCGACGCCTACCGGATGCAGAAGGTCAAGGCCTTCGTCAAGCTCGCTGCCGGCATCCCCGCGAACGACGCGACCCGTCAGGCGCTGATGAGCTACTGCGCGAAGCACATCGCGAAGTACGCCATGCCCTGCGACATCGAGTTCCGCGACGAGCTGCCCAAGACGCTCGTCGGCAAGGTCGCCTACCGCGTTTTGGAGGAAGAGGAGCAGGCCAAGCACGCCGCCGAGACGCCTGCCGCGCCCGCCGAGGAGGAAAAGAAGTAAGGCAAAAAGCGAGCCGCTCACAGAGCGGCTCACTTTCTTTTTGCATGAGATCGTTCGGCGGCGCGGCGGTCAGAGGTCGTCCTCCCCGGTGTCGCGGTCGAAGCCGAGCAGATGTCCGGGCAGACGGCACCACGGCTTGCAAAGCGTATCGTTATAGTGCGCAACGGCCTGCCGGTAGATGCTCTCGCTGCGCGCGAGGATCTGGGCGAGCTCGGGATCGTAGCGCACGCCGGCGGCCTGACGGCGGCAGGCGGCAAGCTGCGCGGCGGCGCTTTCCACCACGCTGCGCCGACTGCGCAGGACGCGCCGCACTTCCCAGAACCAGAGGACGAGAAAGGCGGTGGTGCTCACGGCGGCGATCAGCCAGGCGACCCACGACGGCATCGGCTTCAACTCCTTTTTCTGCAGATTTTATCGTTGGAACCAAGCATAGCAATTTTTTCCAAAAATTGGGAAACGAGGGTATGAGATGTATGCTTTTTCGGCGCGAAATGCAGGGAAAGGCGAATTTTGCGAAAAAATGAAAAAAGAAGTGACAGCTGTCCGCCGGCTGTGGTAAGATAGAAAAAACAACGATCCCGGGAGGTCAGGATATGAGCTATGCCGATCAGGTTTTTCGCCGGAACTGCGAGGACATTTTGAAAAACGGCGTGTGGGACACGGAGCTTGCCGTGCGTCCGCGCTGGGAGGACGGAACACCGGCGCACACGGTCAAGAAATTCGGCATTGTCAACCGCTACGACCTGCAAAGGGAATTCCCCATCCTCACGCTGCGCCGTACCTATTGGAAGAGCGCGGTGGACGAGCTTTTGTGGATCTGGCAGAAAAAGAGCAATAACGTCCACGACCTCTCCTCCCACATCTGGGACGCGTGGGCGGACGAGAGCGGCAGCATCGGCAAGGCCTACGGCTACCAGCTCGGCGTGAAGCACCAGTATAAAGAAGGAATGTTCGATCAGGTGGACCGCGTGCTCTACGACCTGAAGCATGATCCTGCCTCGCGGCGCATCCTGACGAACCTCTACAATTTTGCCGACCTGCATGAAATGGCGCTCTATCCCTGCGCCTACTCCATGACCTTCAATGTGTCGGGCGATACGCTCAACGCCATTTTGAACCAGCGCAGTCAGGATATGCTGGCGGCGAACAACTGGAACGTGGTGCAGTACGCGGTGCTGGTCCACATGATGGCGCAGGTCAGCGGGCTCAAGGCCGGCGAGCTGGTGCACGTCATTGCGGACGCGCACATCTACGACCGCCATGTGCCCATCATCGAGCAGATGCTTTCGGAGCCGGAGAAGCCCGCGCCGGCGTTTTTCATCGACCCGAGCGTGACGGATTTCTATGCCTTCACAAAGGACAGCTTCCGGCTCGAGGGCTATGAGCCCTGCCCGTTCGAGGCGAAAATTCCCATCGCGGTGTAAAGGAGAACGCTATGACCGCCATCGTCTGTGTGGACAAAAACTGGGCCATCGGAAGGGAGAACCGGCTTCTCTTCCGCATTTCCGCCGACCTCAAGCATTTCCGTGCGCTCACGACGGGAAAGACCGTCGTGATGGGGAAGAATACCCTGCTTTCGCTGCCGGGCGGCAGACCGCTGCCGAACCGGCGGAACCTCGTGGTGAGCACGACGATGGCGCCGCGTGAGGGCGTGGAGATCGCGCGCAGCATCGAGGAGGCCGCGGCGCTGGCGGGAGAGGACGCTGTGCTCATGGGCGGCGCGCAGCTCTACCGCGCGCTGCTGCCGCGCTGCGAGCGCGTGCTGGTGACGCAGGTGGACGCCGCGGCGGAGGGGGCGGACGCCTTCTTTCCGAACCTCGACGCCGCGCCCGACTGGACAGTGGAGACGGTGGGGGAATGGCAGGAGGAAAACGGCCTGCGCTTCCGCTATGTCGATTACGTCCGAAGAACGTAAGGGAACAGGGGCTTTCCGCAAGAGCGGAAGGCCCTTTTCAAATGCGGAGAAAACGAGTATAATGAAGAAAGATTTTCTGAGAGGAGGCGAGGGCCGTGGCGGAGCTGAATACCGATGTGCGCTTTGTCAGGGGCGTGGGCGAGGCGCGGGCGAAGAGCCTTGCGAAGCTCGGCATCACAGACCTGAAAAGTCTCATCTCCTATTTCCCGCGCGCCTATGAGGACCGGCGGGAGAGCCACCGCATCGCGGAGCTGCAGGTCGGTGAGCGCGCCTGCGTGACGGCGATGGTGGCGTCGGAGCCGAAGCTCTCGCGCATCCGAAAGGGATTGGAGCTCGTCAAGCTGCGCGTGGTGGATGAGAGCGCCGCGCTGGAGCTGACGTACTTCAACCAGTCGTACCTGAAAAACACGTTCCACGTGGGCGAGAGCTACACGTTCTACGGTACGGTCGAGGGGACGCTGCTGCGGCGGACGATGACGAATCCCGTCTTTGAGCGGGAGGGGCTGCGCGCCGTCACCGGCTGCATCGTGCCGGTCTATCCGCTGACGGCGGGCGTGGGGCAGAGCCTGCTCCACCGCGCCATCCGGCAGGGACTGGATGAGGGAGCGGACCGGCTGCCCGACCTGCTCCCTGCGGAGCTGCGGCGGCAGCATGGGCTGTGCGATGTGCGGTATGCCTACGAGAATATCCATTTCCCCGCGGACGACGCGGCGCTGGCGGCGGCGCGGCGGCGGTTCGCGTTCGAGGAGCTGTACTTCCTCACGCTCGGGCTGCGGCTGCTGCGCGCACGGCGGACGACCGTAAAGGGCAAGACCTGCGCGGCGGTCGATATGACGCCGTTTTTCGGCGCACTGCCGTTCTCGCTCACCGGCGCGCAGGCCCGCGCGGTGGACGATATTCTGCACGACATGACGGCGGAGCGACCGATGAACCGGCTGGTGCAGGGCGACGTGGGCAGCGGCAAAACGATGGTCGCGGCGGCGGGAATCTACTTCGCGGCGAAAAACGGCCTGCAGGCGGCGTTGATGGCGCCGACGGAAATTCTGGCCGAGCAGCACTATCACACGCTCGCGCCGCTGCTGGAAAAGCTCGGCGTGCGCTGCGCGCTGCTGACGGCCTCGACCAAGGCGAAAACGCGGCGGTCGATCTTAGAGCAGCTCGCGGCGGGGGAGATCGACCTTGCCATCGGCACGCACGCGCTGCTCTCGCCGGACATTTCGTATCAGAACCTCGGGCTGGTCGTGACCGACGAGCAGCACCGCTTCGGCGTGAACCAGCGCGCGGCGCTGGGAGCCAAGGGTGAGAACCCGCACCTGCTCGTCATGTCCGCGACGCCCATCCCGCGCACGCTGGCGCTGATGATCTACGGCGACCTCGACGTTTCCGTGATCGACGAGCTGCCGCCCGGGCGGCGGAGCATCGAGACCTACGCCGTGCCGTCGAGCTACCATGAGCGCATCTACGCCTTCCTCGAAAAGCAGCTCGCGGAGGGACGGCAGGCCTACATCGTCTGCCCGATGGTGGAGGAGAACGGCGAGCTGCCCGACGAGCGCAAGGCGGTGACCGCCTATGCGGAAAAATTGCAGAAAGAGGTATTTCCGAACCGAACGGTGCGTTTTCTGCATGGAAAAATGAAAGCGAAGGAAAAGGAAACGGTCATGCGCGCGTTCGCCGTGGGCGAGATCGACGTGCTCGTTTCCACCACGGTGGTGGAGGTCGGCGTGGACGTGCCGAACGCCTCGGTCATGCTCATCGAGAACGCGGAGTGCTTCGGGCTCTCGCAGCTCCATCAGCTGCGCGGGCGCGTGGGGCGCGGGCCATGGCAGTCGTACTGCATCCTCGTTTCCGACAACCGCGGCGAGGACAATAAAACGCGGCTCGACGCGATGCGCCGCACGCAGAGCGGCTTCGCGCTGGCGGAGGAGGATCTGAAGCTGCGCGGCCCGGGCGACTTCTTCGGCGCGCGGCAGCACGGTCTGCCGACGCTGCGCGTGGCGGACTTCACCTGCGACATGGAGCTGCTTTATGAGGCGCAGGGCGCGGCGGAGGCACTGCTCGCCCTCGACCCGAGGCTGGAGGGACACCCGGCGCTGCACGCGCGGGTGCGCGAGCTCTTTGACCTCAACGCCGAGGCGCTGAACTGAAACCGAACAGAAAACGAAAACGACCGCGGGAGCGGTCGTTTTTTCACGGGAAAAAGCCGATGATGGGCAGGGAATAAAGGAAGCGGGGCAGAGGGCCGAACGGCTCTCTGCCCCGCTTTTGCTTCAGGGTATCCGGTGAATGAGGCGGGCTCAGGCGTTATTTTTGGCGAAGCGCTTGCCGATGAGCATGATGACCGCGAAGGTGAGCAGGTACCAGAAGTTGCCCATCTTGTGGCCGATGAGGCAGGCGATGACCATGAAGATCGAGCCGCAGATGGCGAGCGTCGGAATGACGTAGCGGCGCAGCGCGGATTCGTCGGTCGCCTTCTTCATCCAGTTGATGAAGATCGGGATGTAGAGGGCGTAGATGGTGATGATGGGCAGCTCGGTGGGATCAAAGAAGAAAATGACGCTTTCAAACGGCGTGCCGACAAAGGCGACGGCATGGCTCCAGGTGCCGGCGAGGTTGGAGAGATAGAAGTAGAGACCCCAGGCGGCGCAGTAGAACAGGCCGAGGATGGCGGAGTTGTTGGGGAGGTTGGAGACCTTGTCTACCTGACCGAAAAGCTCGGGGTGGGGGCCCTCGCCGCGGGCGGCAAGGGAGTAGGGACCGCGGCAGCAGCCGAGCATCAGGCCGTTCATCGTGCCCATGCAGGAGATGGCGATGAAGAGGTTGAGGATGTTGCCGAGAACGGGACCGAACACGTTGATGAACGCGGCGGTCGCGCCGGAGTCGCACAGCTCCTGATTGGTGGCGCCGCCGGCGACGCCGATGTAATAGAGGATATAGGTGGCGACGATGATGAGGCCGCCGATGAGCAGAGCCTTGGGCAGGTTGCGCTTGGAATCTTTGAGCTCGGCGTTGATGGAGGTGGCGATGATCCAGCCCTCATAGGCGAAGGCGGTGGCGCAGACGGCGGCGAAGAGCGGGCTGCCCGTGACCTCGTAGCCGACGGCGGGGGTGGTGAAGTTGTTGGTCAGCATCCCGTTGGCGAGGCCGAAAATGATGCCGACGACCGCCATGAGCGCGAGGGGAATGAACTTGATGACGGTGGTGGCGACCTGGAATTTACCGGCGAGCTTCGGCGAGAGCGCGTTGACGGCGTAGGCGCAGACCATGTAGAAGAGCATGAGCGCGAGGCACTCGGGACCGATGATGCAGCCGCCCGCCTCGGCCGGAACGATGAGCGGGAAATCGGGATCGACGGAGGTGACGAACACCAGCGTATAGCGGGCGCTCAGCCAGGCGAGCGCCGAGGTGAGCGTGGGATAGTAGGTGGTGGAAAGGAACCAGCCGATGTAGTAGCCGTAGCGCTTGCCGACGATGGCCTCGGCATAGTCGACGATGCCGTTGACCTTTTCGTATTTCTGCGCCATGGCGGAAAAGGCGAGGATGCAGACGATCATGATGGCGCCGCCGATGAGCCAGGCGAGGATGCCGAGCGGCATATCGCCGCCGGTCTTCTGCAAAATGACCTGCGCCTTAAAAAATACGCCCGAGCCGACGACGATGCCGACCACCATGCAGATCGCGGTGAAGAGGCCGTATTTCTTTTCGAGCTTGTTTTCCATTGCTGTCACTCCTTATCCGGCGGGGGATCTTCCCAAAGTCCGCCGTATCAAAAATTCGGCGGGGGGGTATTCCGGTATCCGCCGTGTAAAAAAGAAGCCCGCCCATTCAGGGAACGGCGAAACCATAGCAAAAATTATAAAGCGATGCTTCAAAAAAAGCAATCATTTTGACGCTTTAGAGAGGTAAAATATGAATTTTTTGTGAATGTGACGAATTGACGGGTAAATCGTTGGATATTTTGACCGTAAAGATTTCGTTAAAATGAGAAAAAGCGAGAAAATAAAAATTTTTGAACGCTTGACGCACGGAAACGTGCAACAAAACGGGGGTGGGCGGCTACGGGTGAAAACGAACGGCGGCCGGAACCGGTGCAGCCCGCGCAGGAAAGAGGGAAATGCGGGAGAGCCGGGGACGGCGGCGGAAGGGATGTGATCAAAGGAATGCGAGCAAAGGCGACCCGTGAGCGCGTCATTCAGAGACTGTACGAAATGGCGCTGGCGCGGGCAAACGACGCGGTGAAGCTCGCCTACTGCCAGGAGCCGACGGAGGACGAGATCCGACGGCTGGACCTCGGCGCGGTGGCGGAGTTCCGCCGCAGCAACCTCGGGAGCGTGGAGATCCGGTTCATCGACCGGGTGAAGGCATTGCAGGCGCTGGCCGGTATGCTGGAGGGCGAGGGCTGCGAGGCGGAGGAGTTTTTCCGCGCGATGGTGCAGGCGGAGGAGGAAGCGTGAAGGAGATGATACCGCTCTCGCTGCGGCAGAGGAAGGCGTTCGTCTGGTGGGCGAGGAGGGAATACGAGGACTATGCGGCGATCATCTGTGACGGCGCTATCCGCTCGGGCAAGACGCTGGCGATGGGAATGGGCTTTTTCTTCTGGGCGATGGCGTGCTTTTCCGACCGGCAGTTCGCGCTGTGCGGGCGGAGCGTGGGTGCGCTGCGGCGCAACCTGCTGGAAACGGTGCTGCCGCAGCTGCGAAGGCTGGGCTTTGCCTGCGAGGAGAAGCGGAGCGAAAAGCTGCTGATCGTGCGGCGGCGCGGACGGGAAAACCGGTTCTATCTTTTCGGCGGGGCGAACGAGGCGAGCGCCGCGCTGATCCAGGGCATGACGCTGGCGGGAGTGCTGTTTGACGAGGCAGCGCTGATGCCGCGCTCGTTTGTCGAGCAGGCGAGCGCGCGCTGCTCGGTCGAGGGGAGCCGGCTGTGGTTCAGCTGCAATCCCGAGGGGCCGAACCACTGGTTCTACCAGGAGTGGGTGTGCCGAGCCGAGGAGAAAAGGGCGCTCTATCTCCACTTCACGATGGCGGACAATCCGTCGCTGAGCGCGAGGGTGCGCGCCCGGTACGAGAGTATGTATAGCGGCATTTTCTACCGCCGCTTCGTGCTGGGCGAATGGACGGCGGCGGAGGGGCGCATCTACGACTTCTACGCGCCGGGGGAGTACGCGCAGGAGGCGCCCGCGGAGCCGTGGGAGAGGCTGCGCGTTTCCGTGGACTACGGGACGGTGAACCCGACGAGCATGGGGCTGTGGGCGCTCAAGGACGGCGTGTGGTACCGCGTGGACGAATACTACTACGATTCCCGCACGGAGGGCCGGCAGAAAACGGATGAGGAATACGTCGACGCGCTCGAGGAGCTGACGCGGGGAAGAAGGATCGAGCGCGTGATCGTGGACCCGTCGGCGGCGAGCTTCATCGAGACGCTGCGGCGCAGGGGCTTCCGCGTGATGCGGGCGAACAACGCGGTGGCGGACGGACTGCGGGTGACGGCGGATCTTCTGAAGAAGCGGAGGCTCGTGATCTGCCGGAGCTGCAAGGACTGCCTGCGGGAGATAGAGAGCTACGAATGGGTGAACGACGGGAGCGGACACGACGTGCCGCGCAAGGAGAACGATCACGCGATGGACGAGATGCGATACTTTGCGATGTCTGTGGCGGCGGGGCGCGGCGCGATGCCGACCGCGTGCGCGGTGACAAGAACGACGAACTGGAGAGGAGCGGCAGAACGGTGAAACGAAGGAAAAAGGAGCAGACGGGCGGCGCGGCCGCGGCGGTGCAGGTGCGCGAGAGGGGAGGGCATCCCTTTGCGGCGCTGCGAGGCTATATGCCGCTCGGCGGGGCGGACGCGGCGCTCTACCGCAGCGTCCGCGAGGCGGTGCCGATCGTGGACGCGGCGATCGGAAAGCTGGTGAGGCTCAGCGGCGGCTTCCGCGTGCTGTGTGAGGACGAGCGGGCGCAGGAGGAGCTGGGCGAATTCCTGCGCACGGTGAATGTGGGACACGCGCAGATGGGCTTCAACGCCTTTCTGGACAAGTATCTGGATTCGCTGCTGACGAACGGACGCGCGGTGGGCGAGATCGTGCCGGACGCGGAGGGACGCGAGATTGCGGCGGTGCTGTGCCACCGCGTGGAGCAGCTGGCTCTGCGCGAGGGCGAGACGGCGCTGGATGTGCGGTTCTGCGGCTACGACGCGGCGGGGAGGCTGCGCGAGCTGCCGCGGCAGGAGCTGGTGCTTTTCACGCCGCTGCTGCCGGAGTCGGAGAATCCCTACGGCGTATCGTTGCTGCGCTCGATGCCCTTTATGGCGGAGCTGCTCTCGCGCATCTACTATGCGGTGGGGCAGAACTGGGAGCGCTGCGGCAACGTGCGCTTCGCGGTGGTCTACAAGCCGCAGGGCGAGGAGCCGGACGGCGCGCTGGCGCGCGAGCGGGCCGAGCTGCTGGCGCAGGAGTGGTCCGGCGCGATGCAGGAGACGCGCGGCGGGAGCGTGCGCGACTTTGTGAGCGTGGGCGACGTGAGCATCCGCGCCATCGGCGCAGACAACGTGATGCCGGACTGCGAGGTGCCGGTGCGGCAGATCCTCGAGCAGCTGGTGGCTAAGACCGGCCTGCCGCCGTTTTTGCTGGGGCTGAGCTGGTCGTCCACCGAGCGCATGAGCAGCCAGCAGGCGGATATGCTCACGAGCGAGATCACGGCGCTGCGGCGCACGCTCACGCCGATGGTGGAGCGCGTGTGCCGCCTGTGGCTGCGCCTGCATGGCTACGGCTGCCGCTTTGCCGTGGAGTGGGACGACATCAATTTGCAGGACCTTGTGGAGGAGGCCAAGGCGGAGCTGTACCGCGAGCAGGCGCGCAGGCTCCGACTGGAAAATGACGAGAGGGAGGAACAGACTTGAGCGAGAAAGGAAAGGAAGCGGGCATCGCCGTGACGGCAGAGGAGCTGGCGCGCATCAACCGTTTTGCGAAGAAGGAGCTGCGCGCGGAGGAGGTCTACACCTTTGCGGTGAAGCTGTGCGACAACGAGGTGGACCGCGACTTTGAGCGCTTCGACCGTGCGGCGCTGGAGAAGCTCTCGGAGCTGTTCGTCGGCAGGACGGGCATCTTCGACCACAGCTGGTCGGCGGGCGGACAGACGGCGCGCATCTACCGCGCGGAGGTGATCGAGGAGGAGACGCGCACGACGGCGGGCGACAAATACTGCTGGTGCAAGGGCTGGGCCTATATGCTGCGCACGGAGAAAAACGCGGAGCTGATCGCGGAGATCGAGGGCGGCATCAAAAAAGAAGTGAGCGTCGGGTGCAGCGCGGCGAAGCGAAGCTGTTCGATCTGCGGAAAGGACGCGGGGCTCTGCGAGCACGAGCGCGGAAAATATTACGGCGGGAAGCTGTGCTACGCGGTGCTCAGCGACATCACGGACGCCTATGAGTGGAGCTTTGTGGCGGTGCCCGCGCAGAGAGCGGCGGGCGTGGTCAAGCGCTTCGGGCAGGGCGAGGGCTCGCTCAAGGCGATGGTGCGCGCGTGCGGCAGCCGCGCGCAGGTGCGCGAGCTGGAGGAGCTGGAGAAGCTCTCCGCGCTGGGGAAAAGCTATCTCGGCGCGCTGCGCCGCGAGGTGAGGCGCCTGATGCTGGTAGCCGACGAGACGCTCGACGGCGCGGTAGCCGAGAGCGTGACCGAAAAGCTCGGTGAGCGCGAGCTGCTGGAGTTCAAGAAGGCCTTCGGCGCGAGAGCGGCAAAAAAGCTCGGCACGAATGTGCAGATCGGTAATCCGCGCGAGGTGCGCGAGGAAAACGAGCGCGACTTCTGCGTGTGAGCAGAGAGACCAAAAAAGCGGAGCGCTTTTTGGAATAAATAACGAAGAAAAGAGGAGGAAATGAGATGAGCATTTCTTACGAGGGCATCGGCGCGTGGTGCGCCACCTTTGCGGCGGGCACGGGAGCCGAGGAGGGCAAGGTCGTCAAGGTGTCCGCCAACGGCACGGTGAGCAAGTGCGCCGCGAACGACGGCTTCTGCGGCGTGGTGGCGGCGATGGGCCGCGACGGCAAGGCGTGCAGCGTGCAGCTCGGCGGCCTTGTGCGCGTACCGTACAGCGGCGAGACCGCGCCGGCGGTCGGCTGGAATCTGCTCGCAGCGGACGGAAACGGCGGTGTGAGCGTTGTGACCAGCGGCGGACACAGCTACCTTGCCGTCGAGGTCGATACGACCGGCAAGACCATGACCATCATGCTTTAAGAGGAGGAGAAAAATGACGTACGGCTATGAAAATCTGAAGCTCGAAAAGGGTATGTATGCCAAGAGCGGCAAGAGCTTTTCCAAGGTGCTCGAAAGCCTGGACCCGAGCGAAAACTATCGCGGCACGGCGATGGAGGGGCTGGACGCCTTCCAGCGTCAGCTCAAGCGCTTTGACATCCACGTCAAGGGCGCGGGCAGCGACATGGTGGAGAAGTTCTTCCACACGACCGACAGCGCGGTGCTGTTCCCCGAGTTCGTTTCGCGCGTGGTGCGTCAGGGCATGGAGAGCGATATTCTGCCCGAGATCACCGCGACCACGACCAACTTCGACGGCATGGATTACCGCACCATCGCGTCCGTGCCGACGGACGACGACAAGGCGCTGCGCCGCGTGGAGGAGGGCGCGGTCCTTCCGACGACCGCCATCCGCACGCAGGAGAATCTGGTGAAGCTCCACAAGCGCGGACGTATGCTCGTGGCGAGCTACGAGGCCATCCGCTTCCAGCGACTGGACCTGTTTTCCGTGACTCTGCGCCAGATCGGCGCGTACATCGCCCGTATGCATCTTGACGACGCGGTGCAGGTGCTGATGAACGGCGACGGCAACAACAACGCCGCCGACGCCTATGAGATCGGCAGCGGCAGCGGCAAGATCAGCGGCACGGCGGGCACGCTGACCTACAGTGCGCTGCTGGAGTTCTGGTCCAAGTTCGACCCCTACAGCATGAATACGATGCTGGTATCCAACGACGTGATGCTGCAGATGCTCAAGCTCTCGGAGTTCCAGAACCCGCTGACGGGCCTGAACTTCCAGGGCACCGGCACGCTCTCCACGCCGCTGGGCGCGAAGCTGCTGCGCACCTCTGCCGTTCCCGCGGGCAAGCTCATCGGTCTCGATAAGAACTATGCCCTCGAGCACATCTGCGGCAGCGAGGTGATGGTGGAGTACGACAAGCTCATCGACCGCCAGATCGAGCGCGCGGCGATCACGAGCATTTCGGGCTTTGCCAAGCCCTATCAGGAGGCCTCCAAGGTGCTGACCGTTTAACGGCGGCAGGAAGCGAAAGGAGGGAGAGCGATGGACGAGGAGATCCTTGAGACGGCGAAGAGCATCTGCGCTTGCGGCGCAGAGGATGAGGCGCTGCTCAAACGGCTCTGTGCGGCAAGCGCGCAGGCGCTCGAGCGCGAGCTGCGCGAGGGCGTTGCGCCGGAGGACTGCGAGGGCGCGTTCATCTGCGCGAGCGCATGGCTGGCGGCCGCCGCGCTGACGGACGCAAGGCTCGGCGGGGCGGAGGAGCTGTCCTCCCTCCGCGCGGGCGACGTGACGATCGAGGTCAGGGGCGGCGCGAACAGCGAACGTGCCGCGGCGCTGCGGCGCAGCGCACGGCAGCTGATGGCCCCGTATACGGAAGGAGGCGGCTTCTTCTTTTGCGCAGTGAAGGGATGAAAAGCATGATCGATCAGGCGTTCCGCCGCTACGGCATGACCGTGACGGTGGAGCATGGCGCGGAGACGGGCGAGACGCACGGCTTCGTGCAGCCCGTTACGGCGGTGAGCGGCGGCGAGCCGTTCTCCGTCGGGCCGCTGGGCGCGGCGGATCGGCGCTGCTGGCGTTATCTCGGCAGCGCGGAGGTGAGTGTGGCGCAGGGGGACCATATCCTCTGCGAGGGAAAGCGCTACCGCGTCCGCCGCGCGGAGAGCGTGAAGCTCGGCGCTCTGGTGACGCACTACTGGGCGGTGCTTGACCGCGAGGAGGAGACGGCATGACGGCGGCGGGACAGGTGCGGTCGGAGATCGTGAGCCGGCTGAAGGCCGCCGGTCTTGACGCGGCGGAGGCCTATGAGGACGAGCGCTTCCGCGAGAGGAGCGGGAGCGTGGTCGCCGTCGGCGCGAAGCAGGCGGAGCTGGCGCACGCGGGACTGATGAACTATCTCGGCGAGCGGTACGACGCAAAAAGCGGGCGGACGGTCGAGGTGTACGGCAGGAAGCTCAAAATGGCGGCGTCGCTGGACGTTTACGCGCCGCGGCGCAAGGGAGCGCGCGGCTGTGAGCAGACGGCGGAGGCTGTGAGCGAGGTGCTACTGGACGGCCTTGCCGACAGGCTGACGCTCGATGAGCTGAGCTGGGAGAAAACGGAGTGGGACGAGGAGTACGGTATGTTCGTGCGGCGGGGCACCGCGCGCTGCACGGCCTACTTCGTGGCGACGGCGGACGAGGAGAGCGCGGTGCTGACGGATTTTATTTTGAAAGGTGTGATGCAGTAGGTGGGCAACACGGTGGTACATGAGCACCCGGGCGTGTATTCGTCCTACGACGCCTCGAGCGTGATCAGCGGAAAAAAGACCGCGAGGATCCTCGGCGCGGCGGCGGTGAGCACGACGGGCACAGCCAATGAGGTGGTGACGCTGACCTCTTACGCCGAGGGCGTGAGCGCCTTCGGCGAGGACGCGGAGGGCACGGTCGGCATGGCGGCGCTGCTTGCGGCGCTCTACCGCAACGGCGCGGCGGTGGTCAAGGCGGTGAAGGTATCCGCGGCGACGCCGACCGGCTATGAGGCGGCCTTTGCCGCGCTGGAGCAGGAGGCGGTCGATGTGATCGTGTGCGACAGCACGAGCGTGGACGTGCAGCTCAAGCTGCGCGCGAGCGTGGAGAAGGCGTCGGGCGCGCAGAGGGAGCGCATCGGCGTGGTTTCGGGCGGCGCGAGCGAGACGGCGGCGAAGCTCGTGGAGCGCGCGGGCAAGCTCAACAGCGAGCGCATGGTGCTCACGGCGCCCGGCGATGTGCGTATGGCGGCGGCAGCCGCCGCGGCCATCGCGGGGGAGAGCGACCCGTCCGTGCCGGTGAACGGCGCGGTGCTCGCGGGCTTTTCGGGCCTGAGCGCGAGCTACGACGACACGCAGGTGGATACCCTGGTCACCGGCGGCGTGACGCCGCTGGAGTGTGTGAGCGGCGAGGTGAGCATCGTGCGCGGCATTACGACGCGCACGACCACCGGCGGGGCGGCGGACAAGACCTGGCGCGAGCTGACGACGGTGCGGATCGTGGACGACGTGATCCCCGCGCTGCGCGCGTCGCTGCGTGCGCGCTTCGTGCGCAGCAAGAACACCGCGCAGGTGCGCGCGGCGATCCGCTCGCAGGTGATGGTGGAGCTGGAAAACAAGCGCGCGCAGGAGATCATCGACAGCTTCGGCGAGGTGAGCGTGAAGGCGTCGGAGGACGATCCGACGGTGTGCCTGGTGGAGTTCAGCTTTGCGGTGGCGCACGGGCTCAACCGCATTTACCTCAGCGCGCACATCACGGTGTAAGGAGGCGGAGAGATGGCAAACATGACGATCCCGACGAGCCGGGACATTTATCTGGAGCTCAACGGCAAAAAGCTGGCGGTGGTGCAGGGCTACAGCGCGAAGGCGCTGCGCACGAGCCGCGAGGTCGAGGCCTTCGGCGAGAGTGAGCCGGTGGCGACCGTGGGCGGGCAGACGCGCTATACGCTCGAGCTCAGCCGCCTGTACGCGACGGACGAGGCCATCGGCGACGGCGTGAGCTTCTATGAGCTCGACGACTTTTCCGTGGTGGTGTGCCGCCCGGGCAAGCGCATCATCTACAGCCATTGCCGCTGGAGCAACATCGAGGAGCTGGGCAAGCTCGGCGAGCCGGTGGCGGAAAAGGTGACGGTCATCTCCTGTAAGCGTATGGAGACGGACGCCTGATGGGAGACGATGCGGTTTTCGCGGCGCAGCAAAGGCGCGTGACCGAGCAGCTCGGCGCGGCGATGCTTGCGGCGGTCGGACTGATGGTGCGGCAGTATCTGGGAGCGCCCACGGGAGAGAACGAGGGGCAGGACTCCGCTGACGCGGCATGGGAGGACGGCGCGCAGGCGTTCCGTGCGGGCGAGACGGTGAACGAGAGCTTTGACATGGCGCGTTATCTGCGGCTCAGGCAGGGCGTATCGGCGGCGGAGCCGGAGGAGAGCGAGGGCCGCGCCGATGCGGAGGACCGTTCGCGGAGCGTAAGGCGGACGGCAGAAAAAACGACATCCGCGCGCACGGCGGCGGGGGACGCCGGCGCGCGGGGAAGCGGGGAACGGAACGCATCCGCTGCCGCGCCGGAGAGCGGCGCGGGAAGGCATGACGCGGCGGAGGCGTTCGTTTCGGCGGAGGGCGGAGACGCCCTCCGCACCGCGCGGAGCGTGAGCGGAGAGATCGAGCGCGACGCGCGGCGCTATGATGGCGGATTCTATCTTTACTGAGAGGAGGCGGGGACGTGAGACTGACGCCCATGCGATATAAGGACTACATCTGGCCGAGCAATCCCGGGAGCTACCGCATTTCGTTCCGCCGCGTGGTGGCGGAGCACAAGCTGCCGTTCGGCAGGAGCGTGACGCAGGACCTCGGGCAGGTCTGCCGCGTGCTCGAGGGCGAGGGGGAATTCGCCGGAGAGGGCGCGTATGAGGAATTCAAGCGGCTGGCGACGGTGTTTTACGGAGGGGGCGCGGGCGTGCTGGTGCATCCGGTGTGGATGACGACGCGCGCTTACTTCACCAAGCTGGAGGTCGTGCAGGAGCCGCTGCCGGACTATGTGCGCTACCGCTTCGCGTTCTGCGAGGCGGGAAGCGAGGGTGCGGCGCTGAAGGAAGTGAGCACTTCGGCGGCGGGCGGCAGCGCGGCGGGAACGGCGGGGGCGCGGTATCACACCGTGGTGCAGGGCGACACGCTTTGGGCCATCGCGGCGCGAAACGGCACAACGGTGCGCGCGCTGTGTGCGCTCAACCCGCAGATCGCGAACCCGAATCGGATCTATCCCGGAGAGCGGGTGAGGCTTTCATGACCGGCAGAGTGGAAACGGCCGACGGCAAGGTATACGAGCTGCCGGCGCTGCTGGAATGGCGGCTGCGGCGCACCGGCGGCGTGCCGTGCGACAGCTTTCGGGTAAAGTGCCTTTACAGCGCCGAGATGGGGGAGGCGCTGAAGGCGGCCTGCCGCTTTGCGGCAACGGAGAACGGCGTGACACGGTTCCGCGGCGTGATCGACGAGTGGAGCGCCGTGTGCGGCGCGGAGGGGGCGGTGCTGACGGTCGAGGGGCGCGGCATGGCCGCGCTGCTGCTCGACAACGAGGCTGAGGCGGTGACCTATCAGCGCGCGGCGCTCAGCGAGATATTGAAGGACCACGCGGCGGTGTGCGGCGTGGCATGGGAGCCGCGCGGCGAGGTGTACGGCACGGGCGAATACGCGGTGGCGAGCGGATCGAGCCGGTGGAAGGCCATTGAGGGCTTTGTGCGGCGCTGTGGACTGACGCCGTATTTCACGCGGGAGGGCGTGCTGTGTCTGCGCGGCGCGGCAGAAGGGCGCCGGCTTGTGCTGGAGGAGCCAGAGGGCGTGATCGAGGCGTCGTACCGCGACAGGCGGTACGGTGTGCTCTCCGAGGTGACGGCGGTGAACCGTGCGAAGAAGCTGCGCCAGACGGTGCGGAACGAGGCGTTCCTCGCGCGCGGCGGGAGCTGCCGCCGCGTGGTGTATGTGCCCTCGCGGAGCGTGAATGAGCTGCGCTACACGGGGCGCTATCAGATCGAGAAGAGCGCGGAGGACGCGCGGGAGCTGACGGTCACGCTCGCAGGGAGCGTGGACGCCGAGCCGATGGACCGCGTGGAACTGTCGCTCGCGCGGCTGGGCGTGCGGGGGACGTTTCGCGTGAGCGAGACGCTGTACACGCTCTCCGCAAGCGGCGAGACGACGGAGCTGACACTGTGGGAGGTATGAAAAAATGTGGGTAGCAGGCTGGCTCCGACGGACGGAGGAGCCGCAGGAGACAACAAATGCGGAGAGCGGCACCGTGACCATCGGCGGAAGCACGGCGGGCGTGCTCAGCCGGGGAGAGGAGCGCAACGTTCCGCTCGCGTCGCCGGGCGGGTATGCGTGGCGGCCGAAAAACGGCGAGCGCGTGCTGGTCATCAAGGGCGGCACGCTCGGCGAGGAGCGGTATGTGGCCGGCTCGCTGGACGCCGCGCGGGAGCAGGACGATCTGGACGACGGCGAGGTGCGCATCTACGCGGAGGACGGCGGCGCGAGCATCACGCTGCGGCGAAACGGCCATGTGGAGATCGAGGGAGATCTCTTTATCAACGGCGCAATGTATGTGCCGCCTGTAAGCTGAGGAGTGACGGGAATGGAGCTGAAGATCCGAAACGGAGACTATATCGCCGACGGCATCGGCGGAGAGCAGCGCGTGGACGGGACCGAGGCGCTGCTGGCGAGGGCGCTCTTCCGGCTGAGTGTGCGGAGGGGGAGCTTTCCCTTCCTGCCGGAGCTGGGGAGCGAGCTGTACCGGCTCGGGAACGAGAAGCCGTCGGCACGGGCCTCTGCGGCGAAGCAGTACGCCGCCGCGGCGCTGGCGGAGGAAACGGCGCTGACGGTGGAGGATGTGGAGCTGACGGAGCGCGGGGACGGGGTCATGGCCCTGCGCGTGCTGCTGACGGCGGACGGCGAGAGCGCCGCGCTGGAGATGACGGTGAGAGGAGCGTGAGAGACGGTGAAGGAATGGACGGAGATCTATGAGCAGCTGCGCGGCACGTTCGCGCAGAGAGCGGGCTTTGTGCCGAGCGAGGGCTGCGACAGCGCGGTGCGCCTCTATGCGCTCGCGGCGGAGCTGCAGTCACTGCTGATGCAGGCAGACTGGGTGCTTGACCAGAGCTTTCCGCAGACGGCGCAGGGAATGTATCTGGACTATCATGCCGAAACGCGCGGCATCACGCGCGGGGCGGCGGAAAAGGCGGCCGGTGTGATCCGATTTGCCGCGGCGGACAAGGTGACGGCGGCGTGCCCGATTGAAAAGGGCACGGTGTGCATGACGGCGGAGGGCGTGCGCTTTGAGACGACGGAGGACGCGGCCATTGCCGTGGGCAGCCAATGGGTCGATGTGCCCGCGCAGGCTGTGGAGGCGGGCGCGGGCGGCAATGTGATCGCGGGGACGGTCACGCTGCTGTCGGCGATGCCGGTCGGCGTGGTGCAGTGCACGAACCCGGCGGCGTTTTCCGGCGGCTGTGACGCCGAGAGCGACGAGGCGCTGCGCGGGCGAGTCCTGGCGAGCTATCAGCGACTGCCGAACGGCGCGAACGCGGCCTATTACGAGCAGGAGGCGATGCGCTATCCCGGTGTGGCGGCGGCGAAGGCGGTGGGCCGCGCCCGCGGCATCGGGACGGTGAACGTGGTGATCGCAACGCACGCGGGCGTTCCGGACGCAGCGCTGCTTGCGGCGGTCGAGACGGACTTGCAGAAAAAGCGCGAGATCGCGGTGGATGTGAAGGTGCTCGCGCCGACGGTCGAGACGGTGGCGGTGACGGCGGCGCTCAAGGCGGCACCGGGGTATACCTTTGCCGAGGCCAAGGCCGGCGCGCAGAGCGCGCTGGAGGCGCTGTTTACCGGCGGGCTGCTGGGGAAGAGTGTGACGACGGCGAGGCTGCTGACGCTGCTTTGCGGTGTGGAGGGCGTGGAGAACGTGCATCTGACCGCACCGGCGGCGGATGTGGCGGTCGGCTCGACGGAGCTGCCAATGCTCGGCACGGTGACGCTCAGCGAGCTGACGGAGGCGTGAGGCGATGGGCTACTACAACTATCTTTGCGAGCTGTTGCGCCCGCTGCGGGTCTATCGGCTCGATGAGGGCAGCCTGAGCGGTGCGGAGCTGTACGCCGCGGGCGAGGGACTGGACGCCGCAGCTGAGGCGCTGGAGAAAGCAGTGCGTGAGGGTGTGCTGATGACGGCGGAGGACGAGGGGCTTTCCCGCCGCGAGCGGCTGTTCTCCCGCGTCGGCGCGCGCACGACGCCGGCGCTGCGCCGGCTGGCGATCGCGTCGCTGCTGCGCGTCGGCGGCGACGGCTTCACGCTCGAGGCGGTCAACCAGACCATCAGCGGCTGCGGCGTGCGCGCCGTGGCTGCAGAGACAGATGAGCAGGGCGTGGTGCGTGTGACCTTCCCGCAGGTGGCGGGCGAGCCGGAGGACTTTGCGCGCATCCGCGACATCATTCTGGAGATCATGCCGTGCCATCTGCAGGTGGACTTTTACTTCCGGTTCCTGACATGGGAGGAGTGCGAGGCCGCCGCGTGGACGTGGCAGGGCGTCGAGGACGCGGAGCACACCTGGGAGAGCTTTGAAAAGGCGGTGCCGACGGTATGACGGAGCAGGAGGTCTCGGTCCGCCTGACGGAGAACGACGAGCGCCTGTACGCCTGCGCGAAGCGTCTGGAGGCGGTGGAACGCAGACAGGACGCTCTGGATAAACTGGTAACGGCGGTGGAGGTGCTCGCTGTGCGGCAGGAGAGCGTGGAGGGCAATGTGAAGGAGATCCGAAACGCGGTGCAGAGCATCACGGAAAAGCCGGGGAAGCGCTGGGAGGCGCTGGCCGACCGTGTGCTCTACCTGCTGCTCGGCGCGGTGTTCTCCCTGCTGGCACAGGGGGCGGCGGCATGAGAAGAAAGTGGACATTTTCCAAGCTGCTGCTCCTGCTCGAGAGCGCGGTGGTGCTCTACACCACCTATGAGGGCTTCGCGCTGGCGCGGCTGGCGGTGGGGTACGGCTATCTCGGCACGCTGCCGTGGGTGGCGGCGACGGTGAGCGCCGCCTGGGGGGCCTACGGCGCGTCGGCGGGCTTTTATTACAACAAGGCAAAGGCGGAGAACACCGCGGGCGGCATCGTGTTTGAGTCTGCCTGCGGCAGACAGGCGCGCAGCGGACAGGACTGCGACGGATGGGAGGAGAACGGATGAAGGAGCTGGCGCTCAAGCGGCTGACAAATCTTTTTACGGTCAAGAGCATCGTGACGATCACGCTGACGATCACGTTCTGCGTGCTGGAGTGCTGCGGGTCGCTCTCGCAGGACTATATGACGATCTACACGGCGGTGATCGGATTTTATTTCGGCACGCAGAGTAAGAAGGACGAGGATGTATAACAGTCGGGAGATCGGCGAGCTGCGCGCCGACGTGGCGGTGAACTGCCGCACGCTGATCGAGCGCGCGGCGGCGCGGGGGCTGCCGGTGCTGGTGGTGCAGACCGTGCGCGACGCGGAATACCAGCGCTACCTCGTCTCGATGGGCTACGCGGCCAGGACGGCGACGGTGCCGACCTTCCACGCAAAGGGCGTGGGGCTGGCGTTCGATATCTGCAAGAACGTGAAGGGACACGAGTACGACGACCCGGGATTTTTTACCGCGATGGGAAGGCTCGGCAAGGAGATGGGCTTCACCTGGGGCGGCGACTGGCGGAGCTTTCCTGACCGGCCCCATTTTCAATGGGACGGGGGCGGAAAATACACCTCGTCGATGGTGCGCGCGGGGCGGTATCCGCCGCCGATGCCGCGCTTTGAAGAGGAGGAAACGATGACGCAGGAGCAGTTCAACACGCTGATGGAGGGCTACTGGCGCTCGCTCGCGCAGCGCGAGCCGGCGGACTGGAGCGCAGAGGCGCGCGAGTGGGCCGAGAAAAACGGACTGATCGTGGGCGACGGAAACGGCAACAAGCAGTACCGCTCGTTCGTCACGCGCGAGCAGCTGGCGGTGTTTCTCAAGCGCTTGCGGGAGCTGGAGAAATGAGAAAGGGAGGAGGCAAGCCAAGCGGCTTGCCTCCTCCCTCTTTTTTCCTTTTTGATTCAGTCCTTGATCATGTGGACGTTGAGATGATCATAGGTCATCTCAACGCCGTGGGCGGCAAAGGTTTCGCGGACCTTTTCGTTCATGCCGTAATAGACCGTCCAGTAGTCGGCGGCGGAGACCCAGAGCCTGACGAGGTAGGAGATGCTGCTCGCGCCGTATTCGCTGAGGACGACCGTGGGCGCGGGCTCGTCCGTCACCTGCGGGAAGGCGGCGACGGCCTCCAAGATCGCGGTGCGGACGGTCTCGGTCGGCGCGTCGTAGGAGGCGGTGTAGGTCAGGTCGACGCGGCGGCGGCCGAGAGCATTGTAGTTGACGATCTTGGCGGTGACGATCTGGCTGTTGGGCACGAAGATCTCCTTATTATCCACGGTGGTGAAGGTGGTGTAGGCGAGGTCGACGGCGCGGACGGCACCCTCGATACCGTCGCAGGAGACATAGTCGCCAACGGTGAAGGGCTTGGAGATGAGCAGCATGACGCCGCCGGCAACGTTGGAGAGCGTATTTTGCAGCGAGAGCGACACGGCGAGACCGGCAACGCTCAGCAGGGCGACGAACGAGGTGATCTCCACACCGATCGAGCCGAGAACGGCGAGCGCGAGGAGAATGTAGAGCACGGCGCGCAGCGTCGAGCGCAGATAGGTGCGGAAGGGCGCGAGACGCTCGGAGCGGTCAAACGCGCGGTCGCACAGGCGCAGGATGACGCGGATGAGCAGCATACCGAGCGCCAGCAGCAAAAGGACGGTCGCGGTGAGGTTGAGCGCCTTGTCCAGCGCGGGCATGCCGAAATCAAAAAGCTCCATAAAGGGTACCTCCTTGGTATGATACGGAAATTTGCGGCAGAAGCTAAGGACATGATAACAGCTTTTTTACGCCGGCGCAACACCCGTGTGCCGGAAAAAAGCGAGGGGAAAGGGTGTAAAAATGCTGTTAAAAAGTTCACAAGTGCAAGTTTTCCTGCAAAAAGAAAAGGGGAGTGCAGCGAAGAACGTCGAAAGCAATTCGCGAATACGACAAAAATGGCAAAAAATTTTTGGCTACTTTTTTTTGATTTTCTTTGCTTTTTTCATTGATTAAATGGACGCTTTCCTCTATAATCTATAATGAAGCCTGTATGAGCACCTGTCGGCTGATTTTGAAAGGTTTCATGCAAACAGGGGCCCATTGGCAATAAGATACCGTAACCAATAAAAACAGGGAGGGTTTTATCTTGAATAAGGTCATGTCACTGCACGATGCCGTTGCAAAGTACGTTGAAAACGGCGACGTACTCGCCACCGGCGGCTTCACCACCAACCGCAAGCCCTATGCGGCGGTCTCCGAGATCCTGCGCCAGGGTCAGAAGGACTTCATCGTCTACGCCGGCCCCGGCGGCGGCGAGGTCGATATGCTCATCGGCGAGGGCCGCGTGGCGGCGTACATCAACTGCTACACCGCGAACTCCGGCTACACCAACGTTTCCCGCCGCTTCCGTGCCGCCATCGAGAAGGGCCAGCTGACCTACGAGGATTACTCGCAGGACGTGCTGATGCTCATGCTGCACGCCTCTTCCCTCGGCCTTCCGTTCCTGCCGGTGCGCCTGATGCAGGGCAGCGGCCTGATGAAATACTGGGGCATCAGCGAGGAAAAGCGCAAGACCATGCCCAAGATGGAAGACCTCAAGTGCGTTGAGATCGAAAATCCCATGGTCCCCGGCCAGAAGGTCGTCGCCGTTCCCGTTCCCAGGATCGACACCGCGCTCATCCACGTCCAGCAGGCCAGCCCCGACGGCACCTGCATCATCTGCGGCGATGAGTTCCACGACATCGACATCGCGGTCGCCGCGCGCAAGACCATCGTCACCTGCGAGGAGATCGTCTCCAACGAGTACATCCGCCGCGATCCCACCAAGACCCGCATCTTCGGCGAGTGTGTGCAGGCCGTCGTGAAGGCTCCCTACGGCGCATGGCCCGCCCAGTGCTATGACTATTACGACGATGACGACGCCGCCCTGAAGGAGTACGACAAGGCCTCCAAGTATCAGGACAAGGCCGACGCCGTCGAGCAGCTCGCCAAGGCTGCCGCCAAGGCCGTCAAGGCGCTCGAGAAGGTGCCCGCCGACGAGAAGCTCAAGCTGGCCGCCGAGGCTGCCGAGAAGGCTGCCAAGGCCGCTGCCGCGGGCGAGCTGATCCCCGAGACCTTCGAGGATTATCTGAACAAGTGGGTCTACGGCTGCAAGGACCAGGCCGAGCTGCTCGACAAGATCGGCGGCAGCCGCCTGATGCGCCTGAAGAACGAGCCGCACCTCGGCTATTCCAC
>ERZ773224.845-NODE-845-length-41402-cov-24.057247_pt1 | contig 41402 bp, 28 predicted proteins | sample MGYA00580526_ERZ773224 | MGnify/ENA primary metagenome ERZ773224 (study PRJEB29015, sample SAMEA2737743) | human gut metagenome | biome: human gut; feature: human-associated habitat; material: faeces | place: China | collected 2012 ... | reverse complement strand
CGAGGGGTCAAATCCAGCGTGCCCGAAGGGGTCAAACGCACGCGCCTTTTCCACCAGTGTCTGAAGCAGCAGCTTGATGGCTTGATCCGTCCGTTGCTCTGATTTTTGTTTCATCGGTTGAAAATTTTAGTGGGCGGTCGGGGAATCGAACCCCGATACTTGCGCCATGGTCGCTCACCTTTCTGGCCGCCCAAGTGCCGCCGGGCTTGCAATACCGGCGGCGGTGGAAAATTTGATTGCGATTAGATATCGCTTTTCGCGGCTCTCTTGCCGCAGGATTGCCCTCTCTTGGGTCTAACCCTCTTTATCGTCAGAGGTCTTCGTAGCGCGTTCCCTCGTTGTCGTATATCTCAAGCGTCAGTGCGCCGCAGCCTTCCTGCTCGTGCCCGGCCGGATAATAGGCCATATATTGGTCCCCCTGGTTCTCGTAGCCGAGTCCGTGGATGGACGCGAACGCTTCTATTATCGACCACCCGGCATCGGCTGCCATCTCAAGCGTCGGGTACTCAATTTCAAGATTTATCTCGTTGCACTTCTCGGGATCCGTATAATAGTCGTTGATCCTGATACGGTAGCTCTTTTTCTCCATAGCTCCCTTTCCGTTAGAGGTTGCAGATAGTATGCAGACTCAGCAGTTTCTCGCGGATCACGCGCTGGCTTTCCAGTTTCAGGCGGTGTTCCAGGTTCACTATCTCGTCCGTGCAGCTGCCAAAGCTGCTGCGGTTTATCAGCTCGGTCTCGATGTTACGGATCATACGGTCCAGATACTTTGCTATCCGTGCTGCGTCCCCTAATTCCGGCAGTTCAACGATGTTGATGAAATACTCGCGAATCATCTGGGCCTCATACATGTCGCCGGCGTGCCAGTGGAAGAAGGTGCGGTAGTCCTCAGCAATCTGCCGGTTGTAATCGGCGATGCGCTCCTCCTGGCGGTTGATGACGCGCTTTATCTGGCGGTCGATCTCCTGAACCTTCTCCTCTTTGGTCATTTTCTTTGTCTCACTCATGTCTTATATTTCTTTAATTGTTAAAATTTGTCTACCTCCTGGCTTTTTAGTATCTTTAGCCGCTCGTTCCAACTGGAACACGCTGCAAAGATATAGAATTGTTTCAATACTACCAAACGATTTTCGGATTATTTTCAATATATGGCGAATTTTATTGAGCGACTTCAATGTTATATGGACCAACAGGGAATCAACGACAATAAATTGACCGTTGATGCAGGCTTGTCAGTTGGATTAATCGGCAAGGCCAAGAAAAGTGGCAAAGCTATGAACTCGGCCAATATTGAAAAAATTCTATTGGCCTATCCGGACCTAAACCCAGATTGGTTATTGACCGGAAGAGGTGAAATGCTTAAAACGAAACGTATCTCGCGACAAAATTCCGTCGAAAAAGTACCTGTCATTGAGCACAATGATAGTGAATTTCACGGAGTTTGCCAAATTTCTGACTTGAGAGATATTCCTACCCGCCCCCGGATTCCTGTGGATGCTGCCGCAGGAAGCCTCTCGGTTGCCCTTTCATCAGTGGCAGAAAGCGACTGCGAGCAAATACCTGTCATACCAATCCTTCCGAAATATGACTTCACAATCGTTGCCCGTGGTGACTCTATGACACCCGACATCCTCTCCGGCGATGAGCTGGCATGCAGGTTCATCAATGAGAAAGGTTTCATCCAATGGGGTCGTACTCACGTCCTCGACACCGCACAAGGCGTTGTCGTAAAACGTATATTCGATGCTGACGACAACATCATATGCCGCTCGTCAAATCCAAATTACCCCGACTTCACCGTGGCAAAAACTGAAATCTACCATCTGGCCCTCGTCGTTGGCCTCGTCAGACAAGTTTAATATATCTTTGTAATAATTATGGCTTCATTTCTAAATCGCATAGTCTCGGCATTTAAGACAAAGAAAAGTAAGCCGAAAAACATCTCCATTACGGTCAACGTTATGGGTACCGATATTACAGTAAATTCGGCAGAAATACACTCAACGAAAGAAGACTTAGCGAATTTGCGTAACAAAAGGAACCGGAGATATAGAAGGTATGATCGACTAATGCGGCATAAAAAAATTTGGGCAGTCCTCAGTTATGCCAAAAGTCTCGAAGCAATCTACAATTCCAATAATTTCTATGATTTGGATAAGGCACTTTTAGATTATCATAATGCCATGGAGAGATTTGACGAGTCAGACTTCCATCCTTCTGAAAATGACAAACTTTGTGCGTTTCGTTTTTGTGACATCCAGAATTGTATGGGTATTTGCGAACATCGGCTCTCTGACGCAGAAAAGCAAAGCATATCTAATTGGAGTACGTATACCTTAGACTACACCAGTATCCTCGAAATTGTTTCAAAACGATTTATAAAGTATTGGAATGAAGCCCTGGATTCTTATAGGAATAATGACGCCCGTTTAAACCGACTTGAGTATCTAATTAACCATCTTGACGAAGTCAGACATAGGAAAGGCCTCTCAACAATCCCTCGGATTGATGACTATTTAAAAAAACTTCAGGTTTATTATAATGGCATCAAATCCACTGCATTAATAGACAGCGACACTACCTCGAAGGAGGCTGTAGAACCCTAAAACCATTATCCCGGCGTAATCTGCAGCAACTGCTCGGCACCCTGTGCCTCCTGAATTGACCCCTCGGGGCACCTCGGCGACCTCCGCGTCGCCACCCCTGTCGCCCCATTTTAGGGGTACCCCTCCCCGAAAAAGGCATTATTGGAGAGGATGGCATTGATTTATGGGAATTTAGCCCCGGCAGACTGAAAATATAGGGGGCATTTGCTTCACATTCAAACGGCGGTTTTTCATTTTCAAACTCAAATTTGTGGCATTTTCCTACCTCAGCTATTTGCACCACCGCCACCGAAATTTGTCACCCTAAGTTGAGAAAGGTGTATCCCTAAGTTGTAACCCTAAAGTGTATCCCTAACTGTATCCCTAAATCAAAATTTTGCCGATTTCGGGCATAAAAATAGGGCATAGCCGACCAGTTGCCGGATATACCCTTGAAATGCCGTTTTATTTGCCTTCTAAGGCCGTTCAAACATCATCCTTACACATTTCTCCACGGGAGCCTCTGATTAGCGTAGATTGCTTGATTATAGCGCATTTAGTGACCACTGTGCCGTTGCCCGAAAGCCCGGCATGCTGCAAATAACCCTTGGTCGCACCGACTTGATCAGCCGTAAAGACCGTATAAACAGCCGCGATACTGGCGAAATACCAGTCCCGGCGCTTCGTGCCGTCAATCGGGCGCGTGAGATGCACATGAATAACCTTTGCCATATTCCTTTCGTTTTTGGGCGCAAATATACCAAATAATAACTATATAGAATAAATTAGAGAGAATTATTTTCACAAGACGCCATGAAAAAAGCGGACGCAAACCGCATCCACTCCCCTACTCTCGCCGCCGATGAACGACCACCATGCCCGTGTAGCCACTATGTAAGCCCGATGTAAAGCCGGCGCAAGCCAAAGCCTCTCTGATCCCGCCCAAACGTAAACCAAACGTAAGCCAATGTAAACTTTTCGCACGTTTCGTTTTATGTGCCGTCCACTCCCCTACTCCACCTAACCCACTGAAATTAAAAGGCTTTCACCGTCAACCGACCCATCCCGCTTTACACGCTTCGTTTTGTGGCCCATAAAAATACCACATCCGGTGGCGTCGCTCAGAAGGTGAGCGACGCCGGGGGGAGTGTGGGAGTGGAAACGCGGATGCCGGATTCGGTGTGAGCATCGGCCGGCAGCCGGAGGATGGCGAGGGCGCGGCCATGACGGGTGGTGCGCAGCGGTCGCGAATATGAGGTGGAATCCGTCATATCCGCAGATCCGGCGGCCAAAAAACGCGCGGCGCCTGTAGATTCAAACAGCAGCGGGAGGTCTGCGTCGGGAACTATACGGCCATCGGCATCAAGAATTGTGGCCGTAACATAAGCAAGGGAGCCGCTGCCGGGGCGTTCCACCTCAAGCCGGATTTCCGCAGGTGCGCCGGCCGTGGCTATCTCATTTGATTTATAAGCATTTCCTGTGGCATCGTATCCTATCGCAATAAGACGTCCGGGGAGGTATTCAATCGGGAAAACCGCCTTATATTCTGTATCACGACCGACCTTTTTGCGGCCGATTTCCTGCCCGTCGAGCTGAAGGATGACCTCGGGCAGTGTGCTGACTACCTCAACTTCAATCGGCCGCCCTTCCCAGCCGCGCCAGTTCCACGACTCAAACGTAGGCCATGTGCCCCACATCGTTTCCTGAACCTTGCCACGGTAGCCATCGGGCTCGCGAACTGCCATATATACCGCAGGGACTGAATCGGCAACGGCATTGTGGAGTATGTCGCGATAACGGGAGATGGGTTTGCGCTGCCCGATGATGTCTATGTCGCCACACTGCGAGCCGTGCCAGGGCCAGAGGTCGCGGTGGAAATGCTCGCCGGGCACCTGCCCTTCGTAGTAGTATCGTCCTATACCCGATTCGCCTATATAATCGATGCCTGTCCATACGAAGTCTCCGACCACATATGGAAGGCCGTGGACTTTTGCCCAGTTGGAGAAAGCGTCGCGCGGATAAGATTCGGTCTGCCATACCACGCGCTCGGGCACGCGCTGATGGTCTCCTTCCACCTTATGAATCATATAATTGTAGCCGATGATATCGTGGGCAGCCGCGAGCGGGTCGTATATCTCCCAGTCGGAGTCCCAGGCGGCGAGCGCCTGAGTGACAGGGCGTTTCTGCGGGTCGAGACTCCGGCAATAATCCGCGAACTTATTGGCAAGCTCTACAGCGCGCTTCGACTTACGTTCAAGAATTTCATTGCCTATGCTCCAGGCAATAACCGACGGATGGCATCGGTCGCGCCTTACGAGCGCGTCAAGATCCTTCTGCCACCACTCCCCTATCAGCTCCGAATAGTCGTGGGGAGTCTTGGCCTGTTCCCAACCGTCGAAAGCCTCGTCGATAACGAGCAGACCGATTGAGTCGCAGGCTGCAAGGAATGCCGGCGCGGGATGATTATGGCTGGTACGCACGGCATTGAATCCGGCGCGCTTCAGCAATTGAGCCTTATGGATTTCGGCGTCGTCGTAGCTGGCGCTGCCGAGTATGCCGTTGTCGTGGTGGACACACGCCCCATTGATAAGCATAGGCTCGCCATTGAGCAGGAATCCGCTTTCGGCCGACCATCCGATGGTCCGCAGTCCGATTTTTGCCGATTCGGAATCAAGAATCATCCCTTTATTATCGTTCAGATCGACAGTGAGGTGGTAGATAGCAGGCGAATCCGGCGACCACAAACGTGCATCCTTGACAACCAGGGGAATCGTCACATCTATTTTCGAATGCGCGTCTACCTTAATCTTTCGCTTCACCCGAGCGGAGCCGACCGAAACGACTGCCATACGGCTTACAGGTGAATCCGAGCTGTTCATCACCGTAAACCCAACATCGACTTTTACGGCTCTCTTCTTATCTGGTACTGACGATACCGTCCGCAGACTCCACGGCTCGATTTCTGCATCGAGCGGAGCATCCGACAGCCACACATGGCGGTAAATGCCCGAACCGGTGAACCAGCGCGAATTCTTCTGATGGGAATTATCGACTGAAATGGCAATCATCGTGGCCGAATCCTGATTAACATATGGAGTTATATCCAGGAAATAAGATGCATATCCGTAAGGATGGCCTCCGACCGAATCGCCGTTGACCCAGACGGTGGAATTCATATAGGCGCCCTCAAGGTAGATGCGATGACGACGGCCGGGCGCGAACGTTCCGGGCGGCAAAACTTTGCGATAGGTTCCGCGACCGGTTGGCAGATAGCCGCCGTCGTTGCCCGAAGCGGCCTCGGGAGTGAAATCGAAAGCCTGACTCCAGTCGTGAGGAAGGTCTACAGCCTGCCAGGTGGAGTGGTCAAAAGCCGCTTCTGTGACATTTCCGTAAGGATTTAGCCGGAAGAACCACCCATCGTCGATAAGTTTGCCGTCGAGAGAACCGGCATAGCCGACCCAGACAACACAGAAAGCAATCAAAGCGATTAGTATGCGGCGACAGTCAAATGGGATTTTCATGGATAGATATATGGTAATGACAATTGCTAAGATATAAGCGCCATGCCCGTCGGGTAGACCAAGGCATGACGCTTATCAGAGGGATATCTGTCGTACCGCTTCCGGCATCGGATATGCCGGAATGGCAACGAATGAATTACATGGATTCAACGCGCTTGAGGTTCTCCTCGTCGTTGAGGTTGTAGTAGATGCTGCGGAGCACCTGACGGGCCTCGCTCATGTTTTCGTCGATCTTGAAAGCTTTTTCCAGATAGGTGGACGACTCGCGGAGCATGGGGTCTACCTTTTCAGCGCGGAACGTCTTGTAATCCTGCTGGCTCATTCCGGCAGTCTCGTTCTGGTCCATGTCGCAGGCCTTCTGATACAGCTTATAGCCGAGCTGAAAGAGTGCGGCGGCATTGTTTTCATCGAGGGCGATGGACTTCTGGAATGCAGCGAGCGATTCAGCGGGTTTCTGCTCGCTGTCGAGAAGAACACCCTTCACGAAATAAAGCTGGGCGTTGTTGGGGTCGGCGGCGATATACTTGTCAATCAGAGCGTCGGCCTCTGCAAACTGCTTCTTGTCGATAAGGTTGTTGACCATATAACCGATATAACGGCTGTCTTCCGCACCATAAAGGGGATAAGCCTGCTCGGCGATAGCGGCCATCACCTCGGGACGCTTGAGCTGGGATGCGCAGGAGATAGCGTAATCGAATACGTTCTTCTTATTGTAGCCGCTTGCAATGGCTTCCTGAAAATAAGCGAGGGATGCCTCGGGATCCTGAGCGAGCGAAGCTCCTATTCCCATGTTGTACTTGATTTCAGCTACGAGAGTATCGGCGGGAACATTGATACCTGCCTTTACAATCTGGGGATTATCCTTGAGCGTTACATATTTTTCCCAGCACTTTACGGCATCCTTATAATCCTGGGCCTCCCAGAGAAAACCGGCAGCCTGAAGGAAATCGTTATAGTGGGATGCGATGGTCTTGTAAATCTTGCCGGAGTTCTTGGCTTTGATTTTACCCTTTGCATCGGGCACGGAATCCAGGGGAAGTGCTTTCCAGAGATAGTCGAAGCCTTCGAGCACGGAATTGCCGAGCTGCTTTTTGTCGACATCCTTACCCATCTGGGCGAAAACGCTCTGCTTGTCGTAGAAAGCGTATGCGCCGTTGCCGGCAACGAGATATGTCTGCACGTCCTGTGCGGTCTCGTCGTTGGTGAAGGCGGGAGTGAGTTTCTGGATGAGAGAGGGATAGTTTTCAGGAGTCGACTTGAGGTCGCGCTCCACCTCCTTCACGAGCGATTTCTGGGCTGAAGCGCTGACGCCTGCCACGAGGGCGAGGGCGAGAATTGAAATTGCTTTCATAATAAGTAACTGTTCAAAATTATTTTATACTTTACTGATCTGATTATTTCAATATTTCCACGGTAAAATTTTCGCATCTTTTCCTCTCTTCATCAGTCGTGTAGACATCTACACTCCTTCTTCATCGAGAAAAATCTCCTGAAAATTTTTCTCCCGGAAATATCAAAATAATTTCGACCAGTTACTTAGTATAAAGAGTTAGTTTTTTCAGATTAACAATCGCAAAGTTACATTTTTTATTGGGAAGTCGTTTAAACTTTTTCTTAAAATAGCTTCATATAACTTATTCTTCAAGAATTTGGCCTCTTTTTGGCTGATTTTATCCTCATTTTCGGTCACGATGCCCGCATCGCTCCCTCAATTTCGGATTAAATCCGCTCAAAAACAGTCTCAAATTCTTTTCGAAGAAAAAGTTTAAATGACTTCCTGTAATCGCGCAGGATTAGGCAAAAGATGCAAGAATTTACGAAATTTTAGCATAGATTACTCGTCGGCGGAAGCTTCCTCGCTATCATCGTCGTCGATCACATCATCGTCGTCGACATCGGTGTCAAGCGAATCGTCGGCAGGTTCTTCCGGAAGGATTTCAGGATTCTCAACCGCCTCTACGGCTTCCTCCTCGGGATCGGTGTCCACGCAGCATACGGAGGCTATTTCGTCGCCGCGTTTATCGAGGTTGATGATGCGGACGCCCTGCGTAGCGCGACCCATCACACGGAAATCAGCCACGCGGATGCGGAGAGTGATGCCCGACTTGTTGATAATCATGAGGTCGTTGTCGTCGTCGACACTCTTGATGGCTACGACGTGGCCGGTCTTTTCGGTGACGTTCATCGTCTTGACACCCTTGCCGCCGCGGTTTGTGATACGGTAGCCGTCGAGCAGCGAGCGCTTGCCGAAACCGTTTTCGGAGATAACCATCACGTTCTTGTTGTCGTCGGGATGCATGCAGATCATGCCTACAACCTCGTCGGAGCCGTCGTCGTCGAGACGCATGCCACGCACGCCGGTGCTTACGCGACCCATCTGACGCACGGTCGACTCATTGAAGCGGATGGCACGGCCGTTGCGGTTGGCCATGAGGATTTCGGCATTGCCGTCGGTAAGTTCTACGCCTATTACCTGATCGCCCTCACGGATTACAATGGCTTTCTTGCCCTTGATGTTCACGCGGGCATACTCGGAAAGTGATGTCTTCTTGATTATGCCCTGGCGGGTGGCGAACACAAGATTGTGGGTGGAGGTAAACTCGGCATCCTCAAGATTCTTGCATCGGATGAAAGCGTTGACCGAATCGCCCGGCTCGATGTTGAGCAGGTTCTGAATGGCGCGTCCCTTCGAGTTTTTGGCTCCCTCGGGGAGTTCGTAGACCTTCATCTTGTAGACCATGCCGCGCTGGGTGAAGAAGAGAAGATTTGCATGCATCGATGCCGGATAGATATATTCGATGAAATCCTCTTCGCGTGTATTGCTGCCGCGCGAGCCTACGCCGCCACGGTTCTGTGCGCGGAACTCCGACAGCGGTGTGCGCTTGATATAGCCCATGTGAGAGATGGTGATTATCATCTCGTCGTCGGTATAGAAATCCTCGGCATTGAAGTCCCCGGCGGTATAGTCGATGTCGGTCATACGCGGATTGCCATAGGCATCGCGGATCTCGATAAGCTCGCTCTTTATAAGCTCACGGCAAACGTGCTCGTCGCTGAGAATCTCCTCCAGATGGGCGATGAGGCGCTGCACCTCCTCGTAGTTGGCATGCAGCTTGTCCTGCTCAAGACCGGTGAGTTGATAGAGACGCATGTTGACAATAGCCTGAGCCTGCACCTCAGTGAGGCCGAAGCGCTCCATGAGCGTGAGGCGCGCGGCGTCGGGATTTGCCGCACCGCGGATTATGGCGATAACCTCGTCGATATTATCGGAGGCGATAATCAGGCCTTCGAGAATATGGGCACGCTCCTGCGCCTTGCGGAGTTCGAACTGCGTGCGGCGTATCACCACATCATGGCGGTGTTCGACGAATGCGGAGACAATTTCCTTGAGGTTGAGAAGCTTCGGACGCCCGTTGACGAGAGCGACGTTATTGACGCCGAACGAGCTCTGCATGGGTGTGAGCTTGTAAAGCTTGTTGAGAACCACGTTGGCGTTGGCATCGGCACGCAGACGTATCACGATGCGCATACCTTCCGAGCTGCTCTCGTCGTTGAGGTCGGCGATGCCGTCGATTTTCTTATCGTTGACAAGATCGGCGATATAGCGGATAAGTTCAGCCTTGTTGACGCCGTAAGGAATCTCGGTGACGATAATGTCCTCATGCTCCTTCTCCTGCTCGATAACGGCTTTCGCCCGGATTACGACACGGCCACGACCGGTCTCATAAGCCTCTTTCACGCCGCTGTAACCGTAGATGGTGCCTCCGGTGGGGAAGTCGGGCGCCGGAATATATTTCATGAGGTCGGCCACGGTGAGGTCGGGATTGTCGATGAGTGCCAGACAGGCGTTGATCGACTCCGTAAGGTTGTGGGTCGGCATGTTGGTGGCCATGCCCACGGCGATACCCGACGAACCGTTGACGAGAAGGTTGGGGATACGGGTGGGAAGCACTACCGGCTCCTTGGCGGAATTATCGTAGTTGGGCTGGAAGTCCACGGTATCGGAATCGATGTCGCGGAGCATCTCCTCGCCGATTTTCTGGAGGCGGACCTCGGTGTATCGCATGGCGGCAGGGCCGTCGCCGTCGATTGAGCCGAAGTTACCGTGGCCGTCGACCAGACATTCGCGCATAGCCCAAGGCTGGGCCATTCGGACGATTGTACCGTAGATCGACGAGTCGCCGTGCGGATGGTATTTACCCATGACCTCACCCACGGCCTTGGCGGCCTTCTTGTGGGGCTTGTCGTAGGTATTGCCCATTTCGTTCATACCGAAAAGCACGCGACGGTGTACGGGTTTGAGACCGTCGCGCACATCGGGGAGCGCACGCGACACAATCACCGACATCGAATAGTCGATGTAGGCCGATTTCATCTCATTCTCAATATTGATTTTGATAATGCGATCTTCTTCAAGCATGTGATGTTGATATTGTATCTTTGGTTTTTGAAATTTCATACAAATTTACGAATTTTCCGGGTAAAATCGCAGAGAATGCCCGTTTTTTGCCCACCAACGTCGTTTTAATATTTTTTAAGAGTAGCCGAAAGTTGCTGGCATACGTTTGGCACGGAATTTGCGTTGATATTTAAATGCGAATAGACGGCGCCGCCGCGCGCCGTGCACACGAGACTATCTGCAACCAGCTATAGAAAGGATAATACATTATCATGGACATCAATTTTTCAAACGAAGTCAAACAGGTTCTGGAGAACAGCCGCCGCGAGGCCGTTCGCCACAACAACAGCATAATCACTCCCGAGCACCTGCTTCTGGCTATGCTCGCCGACTCCGGTTCGAGGGTATTCGCCCTGCTTGAGCGCGTATCCAGAGGGTCGTCGATGGTCACCCTGCGCCAGCAGCTCGACGATTCGCTCTACGATACCTCCGCACCGCTCGGAGGCGAAATCGTAGCCAGCGACCTCAGCAACCGCCTGGTAAAGTTGTCGGTGCTGGAGGCACGCATGCTCAAGAGCGCTACTGTTGACACCGAGCATCTGCTTCTCGCGCTGCTCCACAACCCCGAGATACAGCATATGGAGTTCATCGTGCCTTTCCGGCAGGCCGGAGTGGACTATCAGAGCGTGTTGCGTCTTATCTCCAATGTGAAGGACTCCCCCACTTCGGGCTACGGCTCGACCGAGGAAGAGGAGGATGACGACGACGAAGCACCCTCGGGCAACGACCGCCAGCGTCAGGAACCCCGCCAGGAGCAGCGCCGTAGTGGCGGCCGCAACAGCGCCGACACTCCCACACTCGACAAATTCGGCAACGACATAACCCGCGCCGCCGAAGAAGGCCGTCTCGACCCTGTGGTGGGCCGAGAGAAAGAAATCGAGCGACTGGCCCAGGTGCTGAGCCGACGCAAGAAGAACAATCCGGTACTCATCGGCGAGCCGGGAGTCGGCAAATCGGCTATCGTCGAGGGGCTTGCGCTGCGCATCGTTCAGCGCAAGGTGAGCCGCATACTTTTCGACAAGCGTGTCGTAAGCCTCGACATGGCCTCGATTGTAGCCGGCACGAAATACCGCGGCCAGTTTGAGGAACGCATCAAAGCCATCCTGACCGAGCTGTCGAAGAGCCCCGATGTAATCCTCTTTATCGACGAACTCCACACCATAGTCGGCGCCGGCAACGCCGCCGGAAGCATGGATGCAGCCAACCTGCTCAAACCCGCGCTCGCGCGAGGCGAAATCCAGTGTATCGGCGCAACCACGCTCGACGAATACCGCAAGAACATCGAGAAAGACGGAGCTCTCGAACGCCGCTTCCAGAAAGTAATGGTAGAGCCCACTACTGCCGAAGAGACCCTCCAGATTCTCAACAACATCAAGGAGAAATATCAGGTCCACCACAACGTGACCTATACCGACGACGCCCTCCGTGCATGCGTAAGCCTTACGGAGCGCTACGTGAGCGACCGCAATTTCCCCGACAAGGCCATCGACGCCCTCGACGAGGCCGGTTCGCGCGCACATATCACCAACATCGTGGTGCCCGAGGAAATCGAGCAGCTCGAGCAGCAGATTGCCGAGGCCGACGCCCAGAAGCATGCCGCCGCCCAGAGCCAGGACTTCGAGAAAGCCGCCTCCTTCCGCGACCGCGAGCAGGAACTCAAGCAGCAGCTCGCCAAGGCCAACGAGCAGTGGGAGAAACAGCTGGAGGAGAACCGTGTGGAAGTCGATCAGGACAAAGTGGCGGAAGTAGTGGCCCTGATGACCGGCGTACCGGTGCAACGTATCGCACAGGCCGAAGGGAGCCGCCTCCGCGCCATGGCTCCACAGCTGAAATCAGAGATTATCGGCCAGGACAAGGCCATCGACAAAATCGTGAAGGCCATACAGCGCAACCGCGTAGGCCTCAAGGACCCCAACAAGCCCATCGGCACGTTTATGTTCCTCGGCCCGACCGGCGTCGGCAAGACACATCTGGCCAAAAAGCTCGCCGAATACATGTTCGACTCGTCCGACACGCTTATCCGCATCGACATGAGCGAATACATGGAGAAATTCACCGTGAGCCGTCTTGTCGGAGCGCCTCCGGGCTACGTAGGCTATGAGGAGGGCGGCCAGCTTACCGAAAAAGTGCGCCGTCGCCCCTACTCCGTTGTTCTGCTCGACGAAATCGAGAAAGCCCATCCCGATGTGTTCAACCTGCTTCTGCAGGTGCTCGACGAAGGCCGTCTTACCGACAGCCTCGGCCGTCGCGTAGACTTCAAGAACACACTTATAATAATGACTTCGAACATCGGTACACGCCAGCTGAAAGACTTCGGTGCCGGAATCGGATTCAATATCCGGTCCGACGAGAAGGAAAAGGACTATTCGCAGGGAGTGCTCCAAAAAGCGCTCAACAAGGCCTTCGCACCGGAGTTCCTCAACCGTATCGACGACATCATAATGTTCGATGCGCTCGATAAGGATGCCATCTTCAAGATTATCGGCATCGAGCTCCGCGGCTTCCTCAGCCGCATGGAAAAGCTCGGCTATACCTTCGAGATTACCGAAGAGGCCAAGAATTACATCGCCTCGAAGGGCTACGACCAGCAGTTCGGCGCTCGCCCTCTCAAGCGTGCCATCCAGCGCTACCTCGAAGACCCCCTCGCCGAACTTATCATAAACTCCGAGCTCAAGGCCGGCGACACCATAAAGGTCGACTATGACAAAGTGTCAGACAAAATCGTCACCTCTGTGGAGAGCCCGGCAACCGATGTACCTGCTGCCGAAGGCCCTGCCGCCACGGAAGAGGCTGCCCCCGAGCAGAATGCATGACACACCGATTAAATTCATTTAACATAAAATGCCAGCCTTCGGGTTTGGCATTTTTTTTGTAGATTGTTATAACAGAGTAAAGGCATGCACAAGTAAAGACTCATAAGGCGCGCCCTTACGTAGTAATCAGCATAAACCAAACAAACTACAGAAATATGTCGAAAAAAGGCACAATCGGGGTAACAACCGAAAACATCTTCCCCGTTATCAAAAAATTTCTCTACAGCGACCACGAAATCTTTCTGCGCGAACTGGTATCCAATGCCGTCGACGCCACTCAGAAACTGAAGACACTCGCCGCTTTCGGCGACTTCAAAGGTGCGCTCGACGATATGCGCGTGGAGGTTACGGTCGACAAGGAGGCAGGCACACTCACCGTCGCCGACCATGGCATCGGCATGACCGCCGACGACATCGAAAAATACATCAACCAGATAGCATTCTCGGGTGCCGAGGAATTCCTGGAAAAATACAAGGACAACGCAAACGCCATCATCGGCCATTTCGGCCTCGGATTCTACTCGGCATTCATGGTGGCCAAGAAGGTGGAAATCAATACACTCAGCTATAAGGAAGGCGCCGAGGCCGTTCGCTGGCAGTGCGACGGCTCGCCGGAGTTCACCATAGAACCGAGCGACAAGAAGGAGCGTGGCACGGAAATCATCCTCCACATCGACGACGACAACCGCGAATTCCTCGAGCAGACGCGCGTCGACTCGCTTCTCAAGAAATACTGCCGTTTCCTCCCCGTTCCCGTAGTTTCCGGCAAGGAGATGGAATGGAAGGACGGCAAGATGCAGCCCACCGACCGCGACAACATCGTCAACATCACCGAACCGGCATGGACGCGCAAGCCGGCCGACCTCACCGACAAGGATTATCTCGCCTTCTACCACGAGCTTTATCCCGGCCAGGACGACCCGCTGTTCTGGATTCATCTCAACGTGGATTACCCGTTCACACTCACCGGCATTCTTTTCTTCCCGAAAATCAAGAATAACTTCGAAGTGACGAAAAACCGCATCCAGCTCTACTGCAACCAGGTTTTCGTCACCGACTCGGTAGAAGGCGTCGTTCCCGACTTCATGATGCTCCTTCAGGGTGTGATTGATTCGCCCGACATCCCCCTGAACGTGTCGCGTTCCTACCTCCAGAGCGACACCGCCGTGAAGAAAATCTCCGGCTACATCACCAAGAAAGTGGCTTCGCGCCTCGACGACCTGTTCAAGGCCGACCGCGCCGAATTCGAGAAAAAGTGGGACGACATCCGCATCTTCATAGAATACGGCATGCTCACCGACGAGAAATTCTGCGACGCGGCAATGAAATTCTGCCTCCTGAAGACTACCGACGGCAAATACTTCACCATCGACGAATACAAGGACCTCATCGCTCCCGAGCAGACCGACAAGGACGGCAACATCGTGGCCCTCTATGCCACCGATCCCACCGCCCAGTTCAGCTACATCAAGGCTGCGACCGACCGCGGCTACTCCGTCCTCGTTATGGACGGCCAGCTCGACAGCCATTTCGTAGGGCTCCTCGAGCAGAAAATCGAGAAATCGAGATTCGTGCGCGTCGATTCCGACGTGCTCGACAACCTCATCCCCAAATCAGACCGCCGTACGGTCGACCTCACGGAGGTGCAGCGCGACATTCTCACCACGCTCTTCAGCTCGCAGCTGCCTAAAGTGGAGGGCGCCCAGTTCTTCGTCAACTTCGAAGCCCTTGGCGCCACCGATGCCCCCATCGTAATTACCCAGAACGAGTATATGCGCCGCATGAAGGAGATGGCTGCCCTGCAGCCCGGCATGAGCTTCTACGGCGACATGCCCGACAGCTATTCGCTTGCCGTCAACACTGAAAACCCGCTCGTGAAAACCATCGCCGACAACGCCGACAAAGCTCTCGCCGACAAGGTGAAACCGCTCATGGACGAAGTGAAGGCCAACAACGACCGCATCACCGAGCTTCGCGCCACTGCAAAGGACGGCCAGCCTCTGCCGGCCGAAGAAAGCAAGCAGATCGACGACCTCCAGGCCGCCAACAACACGCGCCGCGAGGAGCAGACAAAGATTGTGGCCGAATATGCCGCCGGTGTAGCCGAGGTAGGCCAGCTTATCGACCTCGCCCTGCTCGGCAACGGCATGCTCCGCGGTGCCGACCTCCAGCGCTTCATCAGTCGATCGCTCAGCATTTTGGGCAAAAGCGAAAACGGCAAGTAACCCGCACACCCTCCTCTTTGCAGGTTTTGCACATATTGGCGCAATTTGCTAACTTTGGCCTTGGATTTTCAAGACCCATATCCTGCCGAAAGTGAAGCTACCGCAAAATAAATATTTCTTCGGCAAGGCCATGGCATCCGCCATGGTCTTGCTTATGTTTTATCCCGCGCCATGCGTCGCCAAAGCCGCTGTAGACGCCGACGGCACGCGCGACAAAGTGATGGCCGACAGCATCGCCCTTCCTGAAGTGATGGTTACGGCCCGGCGCCCAAAGGAGGAAATCATCCCCGCCCAACGCCTCTCCGGCCGCGAACTCGAACGTCTCAACAGCCACAGCGTGGCCGACGCCCTGCGGTATTTCTCCGGAGTGCAGGTAAAGGACTATGGGGGCGTAGGCGGCATCAAGACGGTGAACATACGCTCGATGGGCTCAAATCATACCGGAGTGGTTTACGACGGAGTGGCCCTCGGCAACGCTCAGAACGGTCAGATTGACCTCGGCCAGTTCTCGCTCGACAATGTGGAGGCAATCTCGCTCTACAACGGCCAGAAAAGCGAGATTCTCCAGCCTGCACGCGATTTCGGCAATGCCGGGACGGTGTATCTGAAGACTCGCACACCTAAATTCTCCGTCGGACGCAGCTACAATGCCCGGGCCGCCATACGCACCGGCTCGTTCGGACTGCTCAATCCCTCGGCGCTGGTCGAACTGCAGCTGAGCGAGAAAGTAAATGCATCGCTGAGTGCCGAATATCTGACCTCCTCCGGCAAATACAAATTCCGCTACCGCCGCGTCACGCCCGACGGTGCCGTGGCATACGATACCACGGCCACACGCCAGAACGGCGACGTCGAGGCTATACGCGCCGAGCTCAATCTCAACGGCACAACCACCCACGGCCAATGGCACGTAAAAGGCTACCACTACAACTCCGAGCGCGGAATCCCGGGAGCAATTGTCAACAACGTGTGGCGCCGCGGCGAGCGGCAGTGGGACAACAACAGCTTCGTGCAGGCATCCTATCAAGGCGTTTTCGGCAGATATTCCACTCTCTTCAACGCCAAATATGCCTTCTACCGCACCCACTACGTCAACAACGACGAGCGCCAGATGGCCGTCGACAACCTCTACCGCCAGCGGGAACTTTACTTCTCCACAGCCAACCAGTACAGGATTCTGCGCTGGTGGCACGTCTCGGCCTCCTACGACCTGATGTGGAACAGCCTGGAGACCGACATACGCGAATTCCACCGCCCCGACCGCCTGACGCATCTCGCCGCTCTCGCTACCGCCGCCAGCCTCGACATCGTGAAAGTGCAGGCGTCGATTCTCGGCACATTTGTCGACGACAAGGTTGAGGGGCGTCCCGACCATGTCAGGACCCACGCGTTTACTCCGGCGGTCTATCTCTCGGTGATGCCCGTTAAAGCCATGCGCTCGTTCGAGCTGAGGGCTTTCTACAAGCGCTCGTTCCGCATGCCTACGTTCAACGACCTCTATTATGCCGACATGGGCAATTCGCGACTTGACCCCGAGAAAGTCACTCAATACAATGCCGGAGCACTGATTTTCAAAGATTACCGTCGCGGACTGCTTCGCGGTTTCCGTTTCAGCGCCGACGCATACCTGAATTTCGTCACCGACAAGATTGTAGCCTACCCCAAGGGCCAGCAGTTCCGCTGGACGATGCTCAACCTCGGCCGCGTGCGCATCAAGGGCATCGACGTATCGGCCGCTACGACTCTCTGCCCGGTGGGCTCGCTCGAACTGACCCTGCGCGGACAGTACACCTTCCAGCAGGCCATCGACGTGACTAACCCCGCCGACAGCTACTACCGCGACCAGATTCCATACATCCCGCATCATTCGGGGGCTTTCACCGCCAACGCCGCCTGGCGCGGATGGGGCCTGAACTACAGCTTCATCTACGTGGGCGAGCGCTACAACCAGCAGGAAAACATCCGCTACAACTACACCGAGCCCTGGTATACCTCCGACCTATCGCTGAGCAAAGATCTGAAAATAAACGCAGTGAAACTCCGCGCCATGCTTGAGGTCAACAACCTTCTCAGCCAGGACTACGACGTTATCGCCAACTACCCGATGCCCAAGCGTAATTTCCGTTTCACCCTGAGTGTGGAGCTTTAACATGATGGATACCGGTAAGCTACATATCAATCCTTCTGCGGTAATCCGAAAAACGGCTGTCATAGCAGCCGCTCTGATAGCCTGCGCCACCTCCTCGTGCCGCCACGACGAGGTGGTTATCCCGACCGAAAAGGAAGCCGTAGGCGAACGCCTCCCCGACTCTCCCGTTGCCGGATTCTATCTGCTCAACGAAGGAAACATGGGCTCGAACAAATGCTCGCTCGACTACTACGATTACTCATCCGGAATGTATCTCCGCAATATCTACGCCGAGCGCAACCCCAATGTAGTGAAAGAACTCGGCGACGTAGGCAACGACCTCCAGCTGTATGCCGGAAGGCTCTGGGCGGTGGTAAACTGCTCGCACAAAGTCGAGGTATGCGATGCTGCGACTGCCATCCGCATTGGCCAGGTCGATATTCCCAACTGCCGCTACATCGCCTTCAACGGCGACAAAGCCTATGTAAGCTCCTACGTCGGGCCCATGCAGATCAACCCGCAGGCTCCGCGCGGCATGGTCTGTGAAATCGACATCCCTACACTGCAGATTACACGCCGCGTCACCGTAGGCTATCAGCCTGAGGAAATCGTAATCGAGAGCGGACGCCTCTATGTAGCCAACTCGGGAGGATACCGAGCCCCCGACTACGACAACACCATCTCGGTGGTTGACCTTGAGACGTTCCGGCAGATTCGCCAGATACCCGTTGCAATCAACCTTCACCGCCTGCGCCTCGACAGCTACGGACGTCTGTGGGCCACCTCGCGCGGCAACCGTTCCACCGTCCCGTCCCGGCTTTTCTCCCTCGAAAAAGACGGCGAAGGTGAGTATCAGGTGACGCGCGAACTCCCTTACGCCTGCTCCAACATGGCCGTGACCTACGACTATATATATTATTTTGCCACCGAGTGGAGCGACCTCACGCAGTCGAATACCGTAAGCTACGGCAAGATTGATCTTGCCACATGCAAGCGCGTAACTTCCAGCTTCATAACCGACGGCACACAGAGCGAAATCGAGATTCCCTACGCCATCGACGTGAATCCGGCGTCAGGCGACATTTTCGTGGGCGACGCGAAAAACTACGTAAGTTCAGGAATGCTCAACTGCTATTCACCCGAAGGGAAACGCAAATGGCGAGTGCGCACCGGCGACATCCCTTCGTCGATAGCATTCAGATGGAAGGAAGGAGGCGAAAGAGAATGACCCACATCATTTTGAAAATCAGAACACTCATCCGTATTGCAGCCTTATGTGTGGCGTTGGCGATATTGCAGGGATGCACTGAGTCAGACCCCGTGGTATCGACCGGCCTCGACTCCACATATACCATCGCACGCATGCAGCTTCTTAGACTTTCCACTCCATATTCTTCGGGCACAATCCGCTGGACGGTCACTTCACCCGACGGAAAGCAAAAGCTGATTTCAACTTCGGCCGACTGCCTTTTTGTGGCGGCCGACGAAGGTGTATGGCAACTCACCCTCCGGATTACCGACGGCGACGAAACCATTCAGGAGACATCGACAATCAATGTGGTGCACGAAGTGGTGGAGTATTCCCCTTATCTTACCGAAGTATACGAATACCATCCCGCCCCGGGGCAGTTTGTAAACAAAATGCCTCGCTGGCGCAGCGGCGATACCGCAGCCGACATGACCCGTAAAGTAGCCGACGCCATCTGCGGCCAGACCGAGGAACTCGTATCGCTCGGAGCCTACGGCGGCTATGTTGTGATGGGATTCGACCATACGGTGATAAACATCGAAGGCAAAAAGGACTTCCTAATTAAGGGCAACTCCTTCTACGACGACCCCGAAAGCGGCGTGGAAGCCGGCTCGGCAGAACCGGGAATAGTAATGGTATCTATCGACGCCAACGGCAACGGCCTCCCCGACGACACCTGGTATGAACTTGCCGGAAGCGAATACAATTCGTCGGCCACCATCCATCATTATTCCATTACTTATTCCCGACCCGACGAAGGGAAGACGCCGGTACCCGACGGCCAGTATATTACCGACAGCCAATACATCGGCTGGGCCGATTCGCAGGGTCGCACAGGCTATGTGATGAAGAACACGGAGCATACACAGAGCTATTGGCCCGGGTGGATTGACGAACCCACCCTCTCGTTCCGGGGGACTCTCCTTGCTCCCAATGCGGTAGACCTCTCGGGAACCGGTCTTTATTTCCGCCTGTTCGCATACCCCTGGGGCTACGCCGACAACCATCCAAACTCGCAGAAAGACCTCTGCAGTTTCGACATCAGCCTGGCCGTCGACGCCTATGGAATGCCCGTCTATCTCCCCGGCATTGATTTCATGAAGGTATATACCGCCGTAAACCAGTACTGCAACTGGATTGGAGAAACCTCAACCGAAATATGCGGAGCTATCGATCTGCATATCAGCCAGTAACAAACAAACAAACATATCCAACACTCAGCATAAATGAAATATCATTACCTGCCTTTTGCCCTCGCGATAGCCGCAGCCCCGCTCGCACAAAGCGCACAGGCTGCTACCGACTATGCCAAGGGCGTAATTATAATCAACGAAAACAACTACGGCGAAGCCGGCACGCTAAACCATCTGCAACCCGACCTGCGCACCGGATATTTCACTTACCGAATATTTCAGAAGGAAAATCCGGGACGTACGCTCGGCCAGACAAGTTGCTTCGGCGCATACGACATCCTGCTTTATGTAGTCTCCAAACAGTCGAAAGCCCAAAATGCATCGGCTGCCGGTGGCATCCTCACTGCCATCGAGCCGACGACCATGAAATGGCAGTGGCAGCTTGATCAGCTCGACCCGAGCGGCAAACGCGCCGAAGGCCGCGGATTCCTCGGCGTAGCCACAGACAAGGCCTACGTGTCCAGCAGCAACGGCATCTGGGTCATCGACCTGGCCACGCACACCTCGAAAGGGATGATTGAAGGCACGCAGAATCCCAACGGCGTTGACGACAAACCCGCAAGCGACGGCACGAGCACAATATATCATGGCCAGTGCGGCACGATGGTTGCGGCCGCCGGACGCGTGTTTGCCGCCCATCAGATTTTCGGACTGCTGGTTATCGACCCTACAACCGATACACTCGAACGCACCATCAGCCTCGATTTCGTAGCCGACGGAGCCGCCATCGGTTCGATTGTGGCCGACAAGGAAGGCTTCCTCTGGCTCAGCGTGGCAAAAAGTTCAGACACTTTCGCTCCTTCGCTATCCGTGCTGGTGCGCGTAAATCCATCTACCCTCGAAACTTCGGTCTACAACCTGCCCGAAGGTGTCTATGGCCCGGCCACAACATGGGATTCCTGGAAGCCAGACAGCTTCTGCGCCTCGTCTACCGAACCGTATCTTTTCTGGACCGGAGCCGAGCAGAGTTTCTACGCCGGCCCGATTGTATATCGCTTCGACACCACGACCGGCGACGCCAGAGCAATCATTGATTTCAGTGAGGAAACAGATGTTGAGATTCCATGGCAGGTCTACGGATGCTCGATGCGCGTCGACCCTGCCGACGGCACACTTTTCACCAGCGTATATCAGGATTTCAGCTCCACCACCTACGCCGTGCGTACCTTCAAATCCGACGGGACTTCTCTGCGCACCTATCCTATGGAGAAAGCCTACTGGTTTCCCGGCATGATGCTCTTCCCGGAAAGCCAGCTCGCCGCAGTGGAGAATGTAGTCGGGGAAGCATCCGGGAGTCTTGGAGTTCTCATAGGCGGACGTTCAGTTGAGCTAACCGGCATACATGCCGGCGTAACCGCAGAGGTATTCTCCACATCCGGAGCAAAGATAGCATCCGCACGCGCCGATGCCGACGGACACGCGAAGTTCGACATGGATTTTGCCCCCGGAATCTATATCGCTGCTGCCGGCTCGCAGAAAGCCAAATTCGCCGTGCGCTGACCGATGGGACTTTACGCTCAGACATCAAAAACTTTCCATCGCGAAAAAATGTTATAATTGTGAGGTCTGCGGAATGCGGACCTCACAATTTAACGTTTTAACTCCTACCATATGAAAAAGATTCTGAGCCTGATTGCCTTGCTGGGACTTATGTGCAGCTGCTCACCATACTCTCTGGTCAACAGCGAGACTTACAACAATGCCGACCTCGCGCGCTACCACACGTTCCGCATCGTGACCCCCGATATGGGCAAACTCCCTCCGGGCATGGAGATGGTGACATACTACAACATCGCGGCGGCAATACGAGAGGAGATGCTTATGCGTGGCTTCACCGAGTCGGCCGAATCGCCACTGCTGGTAAACATCGCCGTAACCACACAACGCGAAATCGCCACCGAGCCGCTGATGCCCCCCGGCGGATATTTCCCCTACAACGGCCCGTATTATCCCTACTACATGTGGCCGCGCTATAACTACGGTCCGTACTGGAATCCAGCATACTACAGCAATGCCCAGGTTATCACCGGCATATACAAGGAGGGCGTACTCACCATGGACCTTGTCGACATCGACTCCAAGCTTCCACTCTTCTCCGCATCCGTGGCAACCATTCTCAACGGAGGCGGCAACGGTTATCAGAATCTCAAGGGAATCGACGAAGCCGTCACCACGCTTTTCTCGAAATTCCCCGTTCCTCTGCTTCCGCAGTACCGCAAAAACTGACCTGAAAGCTCCGGACTTCCAATGCAATAGCCTCAATAGTTCCAGGCCGCAAATCAGCCCCATGGCGGTGTGTCGAATCCCGGCATTTCGACACACCGCCATTGAACTGTCCCGAAGAGCTAATCCCACCTCCGGCGAAGCCTTAGGAGGATGTTGCATAACCACCGGATTGTAGGGACGCACGGCTCGTGCGTCCGATATAACGTTTGATTTTCAGTCGGTTACACGGACGCACGAACCGTGCGTCCCTACTATTTGATTGAAAATTGCAGTATCTGCAATATCTCACGCATTCGCAAAGCGCATATTTCCCTCAAGAATGCTTGCATCTCCCCATCCCGAGGCGCCAATGGCGGAAAATCGCAATATATTCCCAATCCAAAAATCGGGAATATCACGTCTGCGGGCCACATTCCCCGCTTCATTTTCACGATTCACGGTTTATCCTTTGTATATACCGAGTATTTTTCCGAACTTTACGATGAAGGTGTACATATGCACAACTACAGCAATCAATGGCATCCACGCCACTAATTTGCAAAATACAATCGATATGTACAATCCTCCCATTTATAAATATTTAGAATAAGTAACTGCTCGAAATATTGAAGTAGTTTGACCATGATAGTATTATAGAGTGTTTGAATTTAACCCGATTAAATTTATATTGAATTCTTTTCATTCCCTCAAAGTACCTTTTCGTCTGCTTCCGCCAAGCTTTATCGGTCACTATGCCCGCATCGCTCCCTCTTCAGCTCGCGGAATCAGCCTGAAAAATCCTCTTTGAGTGAATGAAAGTAAAATCCAAACACTCTCTTAAAGAATTTTGAACAGTTACTTATAAATTCAACCGACGAATTATGTTAAGTATAAGATATTGTATAACAATTATAATGCTCCTCGCTTCATCGGCAGGGAGGGCATCGGAGTCCGAGATTGAGCGTCTGATTAACGATTTTGAAATCGGCGGCAACAAAGCCGGGATTGCAAACCGGTTGTTTAAAGAACTGCGAGCTGAAGGCTTTATTGACGAGGATGTCGTCATGTCGGGCGCTGTGGCTGCCGATTCCGTCAGTCAGCAATTCTATTACTGGGCGGGTGAATGGTATTGCGACGTTCAGGACTATGAGCGGGCACTGCGGTATGCCCGGAAAGCGTTACCTCTTTACAACGGGACGAGCGACGCAAAAGCCGACTGCCTCAATCTCCTTGGCGTGCTTTATGTCAGGACAGGCGATTTTGCCTCAGCTATACCGTATATAAAAGAATGTCTGGATATAGATTTACGTAGCGGCGACAACGACCGTATTTCATCAACATACAGCACGCTCGCCGGAACATATATTGCCGCCGACGACCCCGATGCCGCTCAAAGATATATCATTGAAGGCATGCGCTATGCCGACAAGGCTGTTAATTCCCTTCGTAAAACCATCCTCATGGGCCTGGCGTCGGAAGCCTGCTACAAGAAAGGGGAATTTGAAAAGGCGGTAAGATATGCCGACGGAGCGTATGCAATCGATTCGGCAGCAGGCCGCCGGGGTCGAGCGGCGATACGGTTGTCACAGAAAGCAACGGCGCTCGCGGGACTGGAGAAGTACGGCGAAGCCGAAACTGTTTTCCTGAAAGCATTTCCCATGCTGATTGACGAGGGCAACCGCCATTCGCTGGCCATTGACTACAACCAGTTCGGAAGCATACTGCTGAAACAGCACCGCCCCGCCGAAGCCGTTATGTATTTCAGAGAAGCTGACAGTATGCTCGACAAGATAGGCGACCTTTACAACCGGCTCCATTCTTTGCAGGGACTTTATGAGAGTTATTGGAAAATAAACCCTGACAGTGCATATCTCGTATTGCAGGAATTCAATATGCTCAAGGATTCCCTTTACCATGAGGCTTCGGCCGATGCGCTCGCCAGATATAAGGTCGAATTCGAGACCGACCGACTGAATGAAGAGATTGAAGCACACAAAAGCAACCGACGCCGTGATTTTGTTGCCGCCGTGGCGGTATTGCTTCTGTGCGTGGCAGGCGGCATTTGGCTACATCGTTGGCGCGTAATGCGCTATCGACGTGAATTGCAGGAGCTTATTGCTAAAATAGAAAATATCGGCGCCAAGCATACATCTTCACTTCATATAGGAGAGCAGGCAGCAGCTGAAGATGAAACCGGTGTCCCCGATCCTGTATCCGAGTTTGAAAGGCTGGTGATAGAAGCTGTCAACGACGGCCTGGCCCGACGTGAATACAGCATCAGACATATAGCCGCGCGACTGAATATGAGCGAACAGACATTCCGGCGCCGCTTCGTGGAAGCCACGGGCAAATTGCCAAAATCCTTTATCTCGGCTATTCAGATGAACCGCGCAGTCACCTTGCTACGCGACAATAAGACCATGACAATCTCGGAAGTGGCCCGCGAATGCGGTTTCGATGAACTGAGCGCCTTCTCCCATTCCTTCAAGCGCTCTTTCGGCTGTTCCCCCTCCGAATATCAAGCCAACCCCGATAAGTAACCGGTCGACATTATTTAAATATTTCCGGGAGAAATATTTTCAGGAGATTATTCCCGATGAAGAGTGTAGATGTCTACACGACTGATGAAGAGAGAGACGCCCCACATGCAGACAGGCCGTGTGAGGCGTTTTTTACCGTTGTGATAATTTCTGTCAAACGATTGTAAGATTTTTACAAACGGTTGATACACTGACGTATTTAAATTTGTGGCTATCATATTACCATGGGAAAACATATCCTGAGGCTACGCGAAATAACGGCAGTCGCTGAAATTCCAATTATAATCACAATGATATGAAAAAGTTCTACAAGACTCCCCCGGCGGCAATGTCAAGGACATTGGCTGTCAGTCTGGCATTTGCTTTTGCCGCGGTGCTTTCGCCGTCAATGAAGGCTCTTGATACTTCTACGGAAAATTACGTTAAGGACGGAGTGTATTATGCTGTCACCGATATTCCCGGCACAAACACAAATCCGGGCGTAGAGTATAACGACAATATAATCGGACTGGTAGTAGGCCCCGATGTAACCACTATCGGTAATTATGCTTTCTCCGCTTGCCGCGAACTTGCTGAAATCGACATGAGCAACGCCAAATCGCTCAAAACCATCGGTGAAGGCGCTTTTCAACACTGCTACAAACTCAGCAATATCGCAATCCCCGCATCGGTGGAGAGTATAGGTGCGTCAGCATTCTCCGCTTGCAACGGCTGTGAGTCGGTGGTATTTGCCGATGGTTCCCGCTTGAAAAGTCTGGGCGAACTGGCGTTTTCAAGCAATACCTCGCTCGTTTCCGTATCGCTGCCGGCTTCGCTTGAGAGTGTCGGCGAAAAAGCCTTTTACAACTGCCGCGCGCTTGAGTCGTGCCGCTTTGAGGATGGCTCGCAGCTCACGTCGCTGAGCGTCAATATGTTCGCCTATTGCAATAAGCTCAGGGAGGTCACTCTGCCGGCCGGATTAAGAGAGATAAGCAACAGGGCGTTCGAGCAGTGTTCGGCTCTTGAAAGCATCGGATTGCCCGACGGACTTACCTCCATAGGCAGCTATGCTTTCCAAAGCTGCACGGCTTTGAAATCCGTCGAAATACCCGAAAGTGTCACTTCAATGGGCACGTATGCCTTCTATAGTTGTACCGGACTCGAATCGGTCGTCGCCGCGCTTAAAACAATCCCTAACTACGCTTTCAGCATGGGATCGACGTCGAGCAAAAGTGCCCTCACCTCTGTCACGCTGTCCAACACCGAGTCAATCGGCAAACAGGCCTTCTACTGCTGCAGGTCTTTGCCGCAGATAGAACTGCCCGCCACACTTACGTCAGTTGGCGAAAAAGCGTTTTATTACTGCGACAAGCTGACCAAGGTGATAAGCCTTGCGGAGGATGTGCCTGCCATGGATGCACAGTCGTCGTCGCTCTCCACGAGGAAAATCTACGTCCCCGACGCCTCTGTCGACGCTTATGCGGCAGCCTCGGGCTGGACGGACTTCGGCACCGTCACACCGCTCTCATCATGCCTTGTCGAAGTAGGCGGTATCCTTTATCGACTCGACATGACGAACCATACCGCAACCGTGACCTACGACAACGAGAAATACTCATCGCCATACGACGACAGGTATCCCGCGCTGGAGAACGTTGAAATACCTTCATCTGTCAGCGCATGGGGCACCGACTACGCCGTCACTTCAGTCGGCGAAAGGGCTTTCTGCTACTGCCGGTCGCTCAAGTCTGTCGCGCTGCCTGAAACAATCACCTCTATCGGCAAGGAGGCATTCAGAACTTGCGACGCCCTCGAATCTATCAATCTGCCGCTAAGCGTGCGCGAAATCGGCGATGCCGCTTTCTATGGCTGTTCATCCCTTCCGTCGGTCGACATCCCCGAGGGGATTACATCGATCAGCGCCGAGACATTCCTCGGCTGCGATGCTCTTGCCGAACTCGTGCTCCCCTCTTCCTTGCAGACAATCAAAAATAAAGCGTTCTATAAATGTACGGCACTCACCGAACTGGTATTTCCACCGCAGCTTACCGAAATCAGCAGCGAGGCATTCTACAAATGTACCGGCTTGACTTTCATCCATTTCGGCGAGAATGTAACCACTATCGCAAGCAAGGCATTCATGGGATGCACGGCCCTCGCTAAGATAGTGATTGACGCCTCCGTTCCGCCGGCAATCACGCCTGTCTCCAATACATCTTCCGCTACATTCCCGACTCCGGTTTACAGCTATTCGGTATGGGTTCCAAACGATGCCTACGAGGCATATAAGTCCGATTCCGACTGGTCGGCGTTAAACATAAAGACCCCGGCGCTCAATATCGACGGAATCTGCTATCAGCTTGATAAAAAAGACTATACTGCAACGGTTATAGCCAATGACGACGGCGGCTACAAGGGCGCTGTCGTCATCCCCGAATGCATCACCGTCGACGACGTGGAATATTCCGTCGACGCCGTTGCCGAATCGGCCTTTGCATATTGTAAGGTGACTTCTATCGACTTGGGGAATGTGACCTCATTAGGCGACTTTGCACTTGGTGGCACTGACATCGCGTCGATTGATTTCAGTCGTGTGAGGGAATTAGGCAATATGGTTTGCGCCGGTTGTTCATTCCTTACGGAAGCTACACTACCTAAACTGATTACACGAATTCCCGACGGTATATTCTACAAGTGCTTCAATCTTAAGTCAATCGCAATTACTGAATTTGTCACCGAAATAGGGGCTCAGGCCTTTATGGGCGCCGGTCTGGAAGCGGTGACTCTCCCGCCACGTACGCGTACTCTCGGATCCGAATGCTTTGCCGGCTGCGAAAATCTGTCGGTCGTTCACTTCCCCACCGGACTGAGGGTCGTCGGCGAATATGCCTTTAGCGGCGATATGGATTTGAAATCCATTGTATGGTATGATTCCGAAGAATACGAGGACGACCCCGACAAACCTGTCGTCAACGCGCCTCGGCGTGCCGTGGCTGTTGACCCCGCGGAGTTTAAGTTCCATCTTACCGCCATATCCTCCGGAGCATTCGAACGGACCGGTCTCACATATTTCTACGTGCCGGCTACCGTTGAGAAGGAAGGGCTTACCATCGCTCCTTATGCTTTTGATAGCACGGCCGTGGCACATATCGACGTGGCTGCTTCGGAACTTCCTAATCTCGATCCCTATGGATTTGACTACGACACCTACAATACATCGCTGATTTTCGTACCCGACGGTAGGCTCGAAGCCTACAAGTCCGACAAGTCGTGGGGACAGTTCAAGGGCTATCCCACTGTCAGCGACTCGCAGATGTACGTCTTTGCCAACGAAGAAGAAACGCAGGTATATTATGCCGGAGAGGCGACAACCTCAGCCACAGGCAATTTCGTCGTACCCGACGTGGTGACCGATGGCAAGAATAACTACGATGTCGTGGCCTTGTCGGCCTCCGCTCTCCGCGATACGGATGTAACATCCGTTGAGCTCCCCGCCTCGGTGATAAGCGTCGGCAACAGTGCCTTTGAGGGATGTCAGTCGCTTAAAGGTGTCAGCTACCGGCCCGATGGCAGCGGTAAGATTGTTCACCGTGTTCCCAAGGCAAATATCATCCGACGGTCGGCATTAAGCCGTGTGGAGGAGGTTGCGGTTGCCCCGTCGCTTGGCAAAAATGCTTTCGCTGACTGTTCGAGCCTGACGTCGGTCGAACTTCCCGGCGACATTCAGGAAATACCCGTCAACGCTTTCCGCAACTGCACCGCGCTGACCTCGGTTGAAATTCCGCAGTCCGTATGTGTGATTGCCGAAGCCGCATTCATGGGCAGCGGACTTACAAGTGTGGTCGTCCCGGAGAATGTCTCTAATTTGGGCGCCCGCTCGTTCAAAAACTGTGCTGACCTTGCTACGGTCAGCCTCCCCGACAACTTCAACTTCGTCGGGAATCAGGCATTCAGTGGCTGCACTTCCCTGAAATCCATCGTCTTGCCTGAAAAGACATCCTATATCGGTTCGCAGGCATTTGCCGGAATCGATATGGAAAAAGTGGAAAGCTGCAATACCGAGGCTCCATACGTTGAGGCCGACGATGCTTTCTCACCCTACACTTACAATAACGCTCAGTTGCTGGTTCCGAGAGGTGCCGATGCCTCGTATCAGAACGCCAGGATTTGGCCGCTCTTCAAAAACCACGAAATAATCACCTCAGTCGACGAAATAATTACCGACAACAGCAGCACCGCTGCTGAATACTACAATATGCAAGGCGTCAGGGTGACCTCTCCGGCTCCGGGCATCAATATACGGCGCCTCGGCAACCGTACCGAAAAGATTATCGTCAGGTAAACCTTCCCTGAATATCACCCGGGCAGACATCCAGGCGGCCGGAGGATTGCGAAATCCCCCGGCCGCCATTATTATTGTGAGGACCGGCCAAAGGGGGAAGCAACGGCCCCGGGATTTGGGCGTTGGAGTTTTTTCGGTTTTTACTTATCTTTGTAGCGGATTCGCAATGCAGCGTTTCCATCTCTATGATATGCAGACTACCGACCCGAAAATTACCGATGCCTCCGCGACGCAGGCCGACAGAACAACACGTCAGTTCGACGACGCCATCGCCCTCTGCCGCAACCTTTATGTAAAAAAACTTAACGACTACGGCTGTGCGTGGCGCCTAATGCGCCCGTCGTCGCTTACCGACCAGCTTCTGATAAAGGCCGACCGCATACGCTCGCTTGAAACGAAAGGCAACCAGCAGGTGGCCGACGAATCGATTCTCGACGGCTTCATCGCCCTTGTGAACTACGGCATAATCGGCCTGATTCAGCTGCAGCTGGGCTTCGCATCGGGCAAAGACCTTTCCAACGACGAGGCAATAGCGCTCTACGACAAAAACATGGCCGAAACGCGCGGACTCATGCTGCGCAAGAACCACGACTACGACGAGGCGTGGCGGAAAATGCGTGTCAGCTCCTACACGGATCTCATACTTATGAAAATAATGCGCACCAAGGAGATTGAGGACAATCAGGGATGCGCCGCCGTCTCCGAAGGAATCGACGCCAACTATATGGACATCGTGAACTACGCCATGTTCGGCATCATAAAGCTGACGGAGGCTCAGACCGCATGACCACCGAAACGAAAGCGAAACAGCCGGGCGCCGACCATTCTGCTGTCCGGCTTCGTCTCTGCGTGTGGGGGCTCCGCCTCATCGTAGGTGGAACATTCGCCTTCTCCGGCCTTGTGAAGGCAATCGACCCATGGGGGTTCATCTTCAAAATCGAGGAATACCTGGCTGTATGGCATCTGACGGAGCCGCGTTCGGTGGTGCTGATGGTCGCCATGCTGCTTTCCGGCTATGAATTTGTGCTCGGCTCGCTGCTGCTCATGGGGTGCTATAAACGCACCGCACCCTGGGGGCTGCTCATCTCCATGGCCCTTATGCTCCCGCTGAGCCTGTGGCTCTGGGTAGCAGACCCGATTCCCGACTGCGGATGTTTCGGAGACTTCCTAACAATCTCCAATGCGGCGACATTCTGGAAAAACGTGGTACTCACGGCCGGACTTATCCTGCTGATACGCTGGAGTCCACGGCTACGCGAGGCTCTGTTCAATCCTGCAATACAATGGATGGTGGCGGCTCTGGCGTCGCTCTATATCCTCATAGTGAGCCTCTACGGCTACAACGCCCAGCCGATGGCCGATTTCCGCTCATATCCTGTCGGCACTCAACTTGCCGTAGCATCCGACGATTCGGAAGCCTCCGACGAAACCGACTCATACACATTCATCTACGAAAAAGAGGGTGTGCAGCGCGAATTCTCCATCGACTTCCTTCCCGACGACTCCTGGACATTCGTCGACCGCATCGCGTCGGCATCCGCCGTCAGTGAAGCGACAGGTCTGGAAAATCCGCTGACCGTGTTCGACGCCGACGGCGACGAAGCCACCACAGAGGCCTTCGCGCCCGAAGGCGACGAGATTGTAATCGTAATCCCCGAGCCGCGCCGCGCCGACGTAGCTTATACGTACACCCTCAACGAGCTGGCTGCCCACGCCGATTCGGCGGGTATAGCGATATGCGCAATACTTGGCACGGATGCAAAAGGCGTGGCTCGCTGGCGCGACATGAGCATGGCCGCATATCCTTGCTACAGCGCCGACGAAACCCAGCTCAAAGAGCTGGCCCGCGGACAGATTGCCATCGTACTCCTCTCCGACGGACACATCGCCTCCAAAACAACCCTCAACTCGATGGATGCCGAAATTATTGAGAACCCTGCATCCACCCCAATGTTGCTCGACGAGCTCCAAGGCAACGGCTCCGCCTGGTTCAGATACGTCACCGGACTTTTTGGCGCAATAGTTCTTCTCATCTACCTTTTTCAGGGACTTATACTGACCCTGAGAGCCAAAATTCGGCGCGCATATCGCAAAAAAGCCGCAGAAAATTCTTAAATTTGCACTCACCAAAATTCAAACACCTAACCTTCTATAACAATGAGAAAAAACATCGTAGCCGGCAACTGGAAAATGAATACCACCCTTGCCGAAGGCGTAGGCCTGGCAAAGGACGTCAACGAGGCTCTTAAAGGCGCAACCCTCAAATGCGACGTAGTAATCTGCGTTCCCTTCACCCACCTCGCTTCCGTAGCCGCAGCAATCGACCAGACAAAGCTCGGCCTTGGCGCTGAAAACTGCGCTGACCACGTAAAAGGCGCATATACCGGCGAAGTTTCCGCTCCTATGGTAGCCTCCACCGGTGCAACCTACGTAATTCTCGGCCACTCGGAGCGCCGCCAGTACTACGGCGAGACTTCCGAAATTCTCAAGACCAAAGTAAACCTCGCTCTCGCCGAAGGCCTCACCCCCATCTTCTGCATCGGTGAAGTTCTCGAGCAGCGCGAAAACGGCACCTACAACGAAGTTGTAGCCGCCCAGATCCGCGAAGCCCTCTTCGATCTCAGCGCCGAAGATTTCGGCAAGCTCATCCTCGCATACGAACCCGTATGGGCAATCGGCACCGGCAAGACCGCCACAGCCGACCAGGCCGAGGACATGCACGCCCACATCCGCGCCGTCATCGCTGAGAAATACGGCAAGGAAGTAGCCGACAACACCTCGATTCTCTACGGCGGAAGCTGCAAACCCTCGAACGCAGCCGAACTCTTCGCCAAGCCCGACGTTGACGGTGGTCTCATCGGTGGCGCCGCCCTCGACGCAGCATCGTTCATGGGCATCGTGAACGCCTTCTAATCATTCTCTTTCTCACTTACCAAGCACTTCACACATCCTTTTTAGCCATGACCCGCATTTTCCGACACATAGCTATGGCTGTCAGCCTCGCCATAGCGGCAATCGCCGCTCCGGTCCGGGCGCAGTCAGTTTCCGAACAGGTCGCCGACAGCATCGGCGCCTCCACCCCGTCGGGCATAGTGGAACGTCTGGCCGAAAAGGGTTCGTCGGTCACAGTCGCAGCCCCGGAGCAACTGCTCCGCCGGGCTGCGGCCTCCGCCGCCGACGCTCCCGGCGAAAACGCCGAAACCTCCTCCGAAGGTGAAAGCACCGAAAGCGAAGCCACCGAAAGCCGCCCCAAAGGGGGCAAGACCGTTGGCTACCGCGTTCAGGTCTACGCCGACAACAACGTCCGTTCCGCCAAATCCGAAGCGCGTCAGCGCGAACGCATGGTGGGCGGCACTTTCCCTCAGTGGGACACCTACGTAACCTACGCATCGCCCTACTGGCGACTGCGTATCGGCGATTTCCGCACGCAGTATGAGGCTGAGAAAGCCGCCGCCGACATCCGCAGGCAGTTCCCGCGCTACGCCAAGGAAGTGCGCGTGGTGCGCGACCGTGTGAACGCCCGATAACCCCTCCACCCGTTCCCGATTTCGGTTCGGGGCACAATTTTCAAAACACTTGTTATAAATGAGCTGCGAAAACTTCGACTTTGAAACCGATAAGGCACTGACACTCTCCGAGCAGGAGCGTATCGAGGCCATAGCAGATCATTACCGGGAAATAATACGCCTGATTGGCGACGATCCCACCCGCGAAGGGCTCATGAAGACCCCCATGCGCGCTGCAAAAGCCATGTGGTTTGCTTCGCAGGGCTACCGCCAGAATCCCGACGACATCCTCCGCCAGGCCATATTCAGCAGTCAGGGCTCGCAGATGGTTGTAGTCCGCGACATCGAATTCTATTCGATGTGCGAACACCATATCCTCCCGTTTTTCGGCATCGTGAGCATCGGTTACATTCCCCGAGGCTCGATGGTAGGCCTGAGCAAACTCCCCCGACTCGTCAACGCCATAGCGCGCCGCCTGCAGGTGCAGGAACGCCTTACGGCCGAAATCTGCGCCCACGTGGCCGCCACGCTCGATACCGACGGCGTTATCGTGGCCTGCAACGCCCGGCACCTGTGCATGCAGATGCGCGGCGTGGAGAAACAGATGGCATCCACCGACACAATCGACTACTGCGGACGCTTCGCCTCCGACGCCTCCCTGCGTCAGGAGTTCTTCTCCCTTATCAACCGATAGGCTGTGTCCGCCATCCTACGGCATTTGCCCCTTTAACTTATCAAGACATCCCAACATGCCTGCAGCCACTGCCGCTTCCGACGACCGCCAAGCCCGACTCGAGCAACTACAGACAATGCCTGTAGGGAGGTTATTGTGGCAGTATTCGCTTCCGGCGGTTGTAGGAATGCTCGTAATGATGCTCTACAACGTGGTCGACCGCATTTTTATTGGTCAGGTGGTCGGCCCGGAGGCAATCGCCGGACTCGCCATCACTTTTCCGGTAATGAACATCACTACCGCGCTCGGCACTCTCGTCGGCGCCGGAGCCTCGGCACGCGTGAGCCTGCTGCTCGGTGCAGGCAAGGCGGAAACCGCGAGAAAAGTGCTCGGCAACTCGCTGACACTCACGCTAACAATCGGCATAATCTACATAGGGCTGTTTGCAGCATTCATGGATACCGTGCTCCGCTGGTTCGGTGCCAATGAGATAACGCTCCCCTATGCGCGCGACTTCATGACCTTTATCCTGCCCGGACTGCTGCTCACAAACCTCACATTCTCGTTCAACAATATAATGCGCGCGTCGGGCTTCCCCGTGCGGGCCATGGTGACGATGTTTATCGGCGCGGGGCTCAACGTAGTTCTCGCTCCTACATTCATCTACCTCCTCGACACGGGCATAAAGGGTGCGGCAATCGCCACCGACATAGCCATGGCCATCTCGGCAATCTTCGTGATGCGGCATTTCACCGACCGGCGCAACGGCGATGTCACCTTCGCGCCGGGCATCTACCGCCTCGACCGAAAACTCGTATGGGCTATAATGGGTATCGGCGCGGCGCCGTTTGTTGTCAACACAGGCTCCTGCATCATAAACATTTTCATAAACCACGCCCTGCTTGACTACGGAGGCGTTGCGGCCATAGCCGCGTCGGGAATTTTCGTGACCTTCACGTCGTTGCTCTGCTGCGTGATCTTGGGTATATGCCAGGGGATGCAACCCATTGTAGGATTCAACTACGGCTGTAACCAGACCGAGCGCGTGGCGCGCGTCTACTGGCTTGCGGTAGCCGTCGCCACTGTCATAAGCCTCGGAGGATGGATAATCGGTCTGACGTGTCCGCAAGTGGTGGCCCGTGCGTTCGTTTCCGACCCTGGCCTGGTCGACTTTACCGCGAAAGCTCTTTCCACGGCAATGATATGCTTCTGGATGGTAGGCTTCCAGATAGTCTCCACCACCTATTTCCAGGCTATAGGGAAAATCGGCAAATCCGTATTTCTGAGCCTCATACGCCAGGTAATATTCTTTATCCCGCTTCTGCTGCTTCTGCCAAAATGGTTCGGGCTCAACGGCGTATGGTTTACTTTCTGGAGTTCCGACATACTGGCTACGCTTGTCACGGCCATCATGATGGCAGGAGCATTGCGGAGCTTAAGGCGCCACCGCGCTGGAAGCGTCATTCCCAGCGCATAGTGCGGGCCGGGCTGAGGCGTCGCACCAACGTGGCCGGCAACAGGGCAACACACATCGCCAGCAGAGCGAAACCCACGTTCACCGCCAGCCACTGCCCTATTCCGATAGCAACCGGTACATAGCTGAGATAGTAATTGGCCGGATCAAGAGGAATCAGCCGGAAAGATTCCTGAATCCATATGAACGCAAGAGCAATCGCGTTGCCGATAACCATGCCGGAGAGAACGACCCTTCCGCCTAAAAGCGTAAATACGCGCTCAATACGGCTGTCGGTCGCGCCAAGAGCCTTGAGTATTCCGATAGTCCTGACGCGCCGCAATACAAGAATCAAGACACACGCAATCACCATCAGCGCACTCACACATCCCATCAGCACAAGTATCACTATTATATTGGTGTCGAGCATGTCGAGCCAGTTGAAATATCCCGCAGCTGCCGAAGTCACCGGAGTGGCAACGGTCAGATCCGATATGCGGCCCGAGGTAAAGGCCTGGTTCAATGCCGTCTGAAGTGCCGAAGTCGCGTCGTCAATGCGTTCGGGGTCGATTCCGCGGATTTCAATGGCATCGGCCTGCGTTTCTCCCAGGCCGCGCAGACGCCAGACTGATGTAGCCGAGCAATAGGCCGCCGAATTGTCGAACTCCCCGAAATCACTGCGAAAAACGCCTACTACATCGAAACGCCTCGGACGTATGCCCGCTCCCCCCGCAGCAATGAAATACGCGTTTACCTTATCGCCGACGGCCAGACCGAGTTCCCGCGCCGTGGTGGCTGACACTGCGATTTCGCCCGTAGAATCCACACCCGGCATCCGGCCCTCCTCAAGCATCCCGCTCTCGAAATCAGTCATCGAACCGCCACGTGAGGCCCTGAACGCGAGTCCAGCGAAATCCGAGGGCGACTTCAGCATACCTGCCACTGCGGCCACCGGGGCTATATCCGGTTCCTTACCGGAAGCGAACGGCATCAACGCATCGGAAACAATGCCTGCAAAGGTGGACGACCACTCCACCGGCACCCCGGCATCCGCACCTCCGCGCAGCAATGTAATTCTGATCTGAGCTTCCAGCCCGCTTATTTTATCGGTTATCTCACGTTTGAACCCCGTAGTTATGGCCACGGCAAGCAACATCACGGCCAAAGAAAGAGCCAGCCCTCCGGAAGCGACGGCCACAGCAGGACCGGGACGGTTGTCCACCCCCCGCGAAGATGCCAGACGGCGCGCTATAAAAGTCGAAATCGATGACATACGTGCAGAACTCTGGTTGGCCATGAAGTCATTGAAAGTTTTTCTTCGAAAAGGATTTATGACTTCTATAAACAGGTTGCAACCGCAAATTTACCACAATATGTCGAAACGGCCAACAACGCACGAAGGCGGATAAACATTTTGCGTGATACTTTATCTACCTTCGTTTGTTATTAAAATAGAATAAGCTCCACGGGAGCGATTGGCTATTTTGATTATGAGACTTACATGGGATATGAAGATTAATCACCGACTACACTACCGCATTATGTTCATCATGCTTCTGATGGCGTTCGTGCTCACACTGCTGGCGCTTCCCGCAGCCGCACAGACTTCAGCCTCCGACTCAACGACCGTCACCACCGTCGTCGTCGACGAACTCGTGGTGAAGGCCCGACAGCCGGAAATGCCCGTCATACCGGAATCCGACGCCCGCATGCGTGCGGAATCCTACACACCGCCCGAGCCGCCGAAACTCGACGCCGAGGCATCGGCCGTAGACCGCGACACGCTCGCCATGATACCCTCGCGCCCGCGCTCACTCTACTCGATGCCGGCATCCTGGACGCTCAACGAGCCATGGTGGCATGGCATGTGGATAAACACAGCCGTGCTTTCAGGCGCGTTTGTGGGTACACTTTTCGTATTGGAGCTACTTCCGGAAGACGCTACCGCATGGAACCGCGCCGAAATGCACAATACGCATTTCTGGGACCGATGGTATAAGAACATCTTCAAGAAAGGCCCCGAGTGGGACCACGACAAGTTTATCTTCAACTATGTGCTCCACCCCTATGCCGGGGCGGCATACTTCATGTGTGCGCGCACATGCGGATTCAACTTCTGGCGCTCGATGCTCTATTCAGCCATAATCTCCACCGTAGGGTGGGAATTCGGAATCGAGGCCTGTATGGAACGGCCCTCGTATCAGGACCTATTTATCACCCCGATTGTCGGCTCGCTCATCGGCGAAGGATTCTACCGGCTCAAACGCATTATCGTGGAAAACAACTACGAAATTCTCGGGTCGCCGGTACTGGGCCATATAGCGGCTTTCTTCCTCGATCCCGTTAACGAAGTAGTAGGCGCCCTGCGCCCGGGCACGTGCCGTTCCCTCGGTCCCGGCTGCCTGACATCGCAACCCCTGCTCATACCATCGCCGGCACCCGGCTCCGGCGCAGCCTTCGGATTCTCCCTCTCGGCCACTTTTTAAACAAAAAAATGGCCGCAGACTATTGCGGATTCAGAAATAAGTTGTAACTTTGCACCGCAAACGAGCCAAGGAGCATTGCTCCGAAGCATCAGCATGGTGAGATTAGCTCAGTTGGTTAGAGCGTCGGATTGTGGTTCCGAAGGTCGTGGGTTCGAGACCCACATTTCACCCAAACCTCATATTAACACTCTACATCGACCTCGGCAAGCGCAGCGTGTGGTACGTAGCGCTTGCTAATTTTTTATACCCAGCCATCATCCTTTTGCCCCCGCTTATTGTTATAAAAAATGTTAGAGGAGGCCTGCAGAACGCTCTACAGCCCCTACGAATCTGACACACCTATATTATATTAAAATTAATTTTGTAAATTTGTAACGTCTACAAGGCTCTCTCCATCCATATCATCACACCTACACATGACAACATCCATCAGCCCAGACAACACGACAATCAAAAATCTCGACGACAAGCAGCTCCGCGAAATGATTGTGGAAGCCGCCCAAAATAAGAAAGCGAAAGGGATAACGGTAATCAATCTTGAATGCATAGAGTCGGCTCCGGCCCGCGAATTCATCGTGGCCGAGGGGCGCACGCCCCAACAGGTAGCTGCCATAGCCGACAATATCCGCGAGGAGCTTCTCGACATCGCCCGCGTAAAGCCATACAACTACGATGGCTACCGCAACGCGCAGTGGATTGTGATTGACTACGGCTCCACAATGGTCCACGTTTTCACTCCCGACGCCCGGCAGCTCTATAACCTCGAGGAACTCTGGAACGACGCCACTATCACCGAGATTCCCGACCTTGACTAACAGTTTCCGCCAAATAATTCACTAAATCCATGGCAGCACCCTCCCCCAAGCCCAATCTGCGCAAGCCTCAGATAAAATTCAGCATCTACTGGATGTATGTGCTGATTATCCTGTTTCTGGCCGGAATGTATTTCATGAACGACCAGACCGTAACGGAAAGCATGGACTACACTCCTTTCGAGGAGCATCTCACAGACTCTACCACGGTTAGAAACGGCGACATCAAAAAGATAATCGTCGACAAGAAAAGCGGCACGGCCACGGCGCTTGTCAGCGATTCGCTCGCAAAGAAAATATTCCGTGTGAATGAGGTGATGCCCGGAAAGGAATACTACATACGCACCACGGTGCCGTCGGTCGACAACTTCGCCAAAAAAGTTGACGAATGGCATGATTCGGGCATCTACACAGGCCCCGTAGCCTATGAGGACAGCACCGACATCTCGTCGTTTCTATGGACGTTCGGCCCCATACTCCTGCTCATCGGCTTCTGGTTCTTCCTTATGCGGCGTATGAACAATCGCGACGGCGGTCCCGGAGGGGTATTCTCCGTAGGGAAATCGAAAGCTCAGGTATTCGACAAGGACAACGCCATGAAAGTGACTTTCGCCGACGTGGCCGGCCTTTCCGAAGCTAAGACCGAAATCGAGGAGATTGTGGAATTCCTCAAGAATCCGCAGCGCTACACCAATCTCGGCGGCAAGATTCCAAAAGGAGCCCTTCTTGTAGGCCCTCCGGGAACGGGTAAGACCCTCCTGGCCAAGGCTGTGGCCGGCGAGGCCAACGTGCCGTTCTTCTCCATGTCGGGCTCCGACTTCGTAGAGATGTTTGTCGGTGTGGGCGCATCGCGCGTTCGCGACCTCTTCCAGAAAGCCAAGGAGAAAGCTCCCTGCATAGTGTTCATCGACGAAATCGACGCTGTAGGCCGTGCCCGCGGCAAAAACCCCAACATGGGAGCCAACGACGAGCGCGAAAACACCCTCAACCAGCTCCTTACCGAAATGGACGGTTTCGGCACAAACTCCGGCGTAATCATCCTTGCGGCCACCAACCGCGCCGACATCCTCGACAAGGCACTCCTGCGCGCAGGCCGCTTCGACCGCCAGATTTACGTGGAGTTGCCCGAGCTTCCCGACCGCGTGGCCATATTCAACGTACATCTCAAAGGCATCAAGACCGACGAGAGCGTCGACGTAGACCTTCTGGCACGTCAGACACCCGGATTCTCCGGCGCCGATATCGCCAACGTCTGCAATGAAGCGGCCCTTATCGCCGCCCGTCACAACAAAACCCACGTTCAGCGTCAGGACTTCATCGATGCCGTAGACCGCATTATCGGCGGTCTTGAGAAACGCTCGAAGATCACAACCACCGAAGAGAAAAAATCCATCGCATGCCACGAGGCCGGCCATGCCACCGTATCGTGGAATCTCCGGTATGCCAATCCGCTGATCAAAGTAACGATAGTGCCGCGAGGCAAAGCCCTCGGCGCAGCCTGGTATCTGCCCGAAGAACGCCAGATTACCCCTACACAGGCTCTGCTCGACGAGATGTGCGCCACCCTCGGAGGCCGTGCAGCCGAAGAACTTTTCCTCGGCCACATTTCCACCGGTGCAGCCAACGACCTTGAGCGCGTCACGAAACAGGCATACGCCATGGTGCTGTACTACGGCATGAGCGACAAACTCCCGAATCTCTCCTACTACGATTCAACCGGTCAGGCCTACGGCTTCACCAAGCCATACAGCGAAGAGACCGCCCGCCTGATCGACCAGGAGGTAGCCCGTATTGTCGACGAGCAGTATCAGCGCGCCAAGCAGATTCTGCGCGAATATGCCGCAGGCCACAACAAGCTGGCCGAAGTGCTCTACACACGCGAGGTAATCTTCACCGAAGATGTGGAGCAGATTTTCGGCAAACGCCGCTGGACCTCGCGCACCGACGAAATCCTCGCCGCACAGCAGACGGCCGAACAGCTCCGCGACGCAGAGAAAGCCAAGGCATCGGATGCACCCCACGACAGCGGCACGCCTGAAATAGTGGATGTCGAAGCCGTTGATGCAACCGATTGTACCGCTGACAACGTCAAAGATTCAGCGGATGATAAGAACAGAAACGGCAATTCAGCCACGCCCCCTCCCATTCCGCGCAAAACCGACAATAAAAAGGAATAATGCCTACACACGCACCATTCACCCCACAATCCACCATGCGGTCGCTGATATCGGCCGATTCCACCCTCCTGATGGTGCTCACTCGTTTCGGCATCTCGCTCGGATTCGGCGATAAACTCGTCGAAGAGGTCTGTGCCGACAACGGGCTCGACTGCCCTACGTTTCTCGCTGTGGCAAACTTTATGAGCGGCCGCCCGGCCGATCATACCCTCATAAAGCTGCCGACGCTGATGGCATATCTGAAAAATGCCCACACATATTTTCTCGATTTCATTCTGCCGCTGATTCGCCGCAAACTAATCGACGCCATCGACACTTCGCGCACCGACGGGCTCGGATTCCTCATTCTCCGCTTTTACGACGACTATGTGACCGAAGTTTCGCGGCATATGGACGCGGAAGACCGGCGCGTATTCCCCTATGTGGAAAATCTTCTGAAAAGCCGCCCCGCGCCCGACAGCTTCAATATCGGCAAATTCGCCTCTCACCATACCCATATCGACCCCAAGCTCAAGGAGCTCAAGGATATGGTGGTACGCTACTATCCCGAAAAGGGAAACGATATGCTCAATTCGGCCCTTTTCGATATCATCACCTGCGAACACGACCTGCACATGCACTGTCTGGTGGAAGACCGGCTGTTTGTGCCGGCCGTACGTAGGCTTGAGCGCGAAATCGAACAGAGCCACGCACGCCTCCCGGCCGACACGAGCGCCCACGGCGCCGACGAGCCCCAGTCGGATGCCGAAAAAATCGCCACCCTCTCCGACCGCGAGAAAGAGATAATCGTGCAGATTGCAAAAGGGCTGTCCAACAAGCAGATTGCCGATGCCCTCTGTCTGTCGGTCCACACCGTGACGACACACCGCCGTAACATCAGTGCCAAACTCCAGATACATTCAATGGCCGGTCTGACGATTTTTGCCATCGTCAACCATCTGATAGCGCTTCAGGACATTCCGCGGCCTCGCTGACATACACATTCCATTTGCATATTCATTAGTGTCCACTGAAAAATCATAAGAGTACTTTGAAATTGTTGAAATTCAATATGTT
>ERZ773224.839-NODE-839-length-41559-cov-51.871049_pt1 | contig 41559 bp, 72 predicted proteins | sample MGYA00580526_ERZ773224 | MGnify/ENA primary metagenome ERZ773224 (study PRJEB29015, sample SAMEA2737743) | human gut metagenome | biome: human gut; feature: human-associated habitat; material: faeces | place: China | collected 2012 ... | reverse complement strand
GGTGTTAAGGTTCTTTATAGCCAAACAAGTTCAAAAAAGATGTCGCCGTTTTCTGAAACTACAATCCGGCGAATGAAGCGATTCCACACTTCCTTTTTTCCACGTGGCGGAAGTTTGTCATATGCGTCCAATAGAGACATGACAAGTTCTTCGTTGATAGGCTTCGGCTCTGGCGGTACGTTCAGTTTTTCTTTTAATGCTGTGTATTCTATTTCGTATTTCTCGCGGCTTATGAGATCAGCGAGGTAAAGGTCTGTCAGTTTGTCCATTTTCCGCTTGATCGCCGCCGTATCAACCGGCGGCTTTGTTTTTCCTGCTTTGAGCTTTGCATTGTGCGCCTGTACCTCGATTGGCAGCTTGGCAAGCAGATATTTTTCAAGCGTCGCCTCGTTGATTCTCTTTTTGTGGCGGCAGATGCCAATTTCATAGTTTTTGCAGCGGTAATAGAAGTAGTCTGTCCCACGTTGCCGTGTTGAATGCGTCACAAGACGATGGCCGCATTCGGCGCACCAGACAAGGCCGGAGAAAAGCCAAGTATGCTTTGATCCGTTGTTGCGAATGCTTCTTGCCGTCAGCATCCGTTGTACAAGGGCAAAATCCTCCGGCGGGATCAGCGCGTCGCAGACTTTTATTCCGTTGTTAAGGCCGATATATCTCTCGTTGCTCAATGCGCCTTTTATATGATGATTCGCTCGCATTATTCCAAATTCGGAAACGAGCATCTTTTTGACGTGGTTAACGCTTCCCGTTGCGATGTAATCTTCAAACATTCGCCTAGCAATGTGCGCCGTTTCCTCATCGATGCAAAGGCGGCTCTCGACGGCCTTTAACCCGATGGGCGTTTTACCCGCGGGGCAAAGGCCAAGCTCCCGCTTGTGCTGCATGATCCGTTTAACACGCTCTGACGTTCTGTCTGCCTCGTCCTGCGCGACGGACAGCATTATATTGACCTTTAACCGTCCGGCGGCTGTGGCGGTCTCATAATCCTCGTATGTCGCTTGCCAGACAACGCCGTGCGCGTCGAGGACTTCCTGCGCCTTATAAAATTCCCCGATGTTTCGGAACCACCGGTCGAGCTTTGTGAACGCTACGAGATCGATTTTCCCCGCTTCCACGTCGGACAGAAGCCGCTGCAATTCAGGGCGCTTTGACACGCTTTTCCTGCCGCTTACCCCGGCATCGACGTAATAATCAACGACCTTGTGCTTGTTTTCCTCCGCCCATCTTTTCAGGCTGTCCTTCTGGTCATCGACGGAAAGGCCGTGAACGGCTTGTTCTTCCGTGGAGACGCGGACATAAAGTGCAACTCTCATTTCTTTTTCCCCTTGTAAATGCTTTTGAAGGCGTAAATGATGGTTGCGACGGAGGCGTTCAGTATCAGGGCGAGGACGCCCGCAAAAATGCTTGTCCCAGCCGAGCGGAAAATACCGGCGGTCTCTACCTTGATGTCAAATATGACGTACCATACAACGGCGCACAAAAGAATACTGCATACGCCTATAAGCATATAAATTGTCCTTGTGTGGGTTTCCCCCTGCTTTCTCAGCCCTGCGTTCATTTCTTGCAGATGCTTTACTTCGCCGGATAACCGCACGTTCTCTAATTCCAGATCATGGACATGCTGTGTGTCCGGCTGTTCATCCAGACCGACAAGCTCATTCAGCGATAGATTCAATACCTTGCAAGTGGCAGCGGCATAAAAAAGGAGCGGGTGCTTGACCCGCCCTGCATTTGTGTCGCATACGTTGTTATAAGGAACGCCTGAAAGGTCTGACAACTCTTGCAGGGTGAAGCCGCTGGCATTTTTCGCTTTGCGAAGTTTGGCTGGATACTCGTCTAAGTAAGGTTGTAGGTCTGTGAGCGCGGACACTTTTTCTCCATCTCCATTCAGTTGTTGGATTTCCCGAAAGTTTTGGGAACGGTTCTTGAATCTTCCTCCTGATTTGTGATTTACAACATGGACTTTATGGGCAAGAGCGGGTACGCTTGAGATGTGGCAGACGTGTCGGTTTACCACCTTACCCGAAGCCCCGGCAGAGGTTGCCGCCAACGCCGGGGCGATCTTAAATCAGAAAACGAAAAATGGTTTACGGTGTCCGCCGTTATAATCTGGCTCTGGGTCTATCGGTTCTTTGTAAACGGGTTTTTCCGGAAGTTGGACACCGGCGCACTCCGCGGCAGAAATTAGATTTTCAAATTCTTCTTCCGAAAGGCGATAAATCGCCGATTTTGTTTTAGGCAGCTTTTCAGGAAAATAATACTTAATTCGGAAGTATACACGCATCTTGTACCGAGATATTTTGGGCTGCATGATTTTCTCAATCGTGTTTTTATATCCGGCAATTTCTTGCGGCGATCTATCGTCCTTAAACGGTCTCCAACTTACTGAAATGGCGTTTGCGTCTTTCCCTTTGTAATAGATCGTATCAAGGCTTTTGTCTCCCCAACATGTAAAAGGGCCGGACAAATAGCAAATGTTCTGCGGCCCTTTCATAAAATCAGGCAGCGTAGGGAATCGCTTGTCTTTTCCTGAAATGCTGTAAACTCTCCCTTGATATTTTGCTGTTACTGCGCTTTGCGCACCCGCCCAAGCCGAATAAACAAGATCTGTGTGCAGTTCCCTGCAACCTTTCAATACATTAGTAAAAACGTCTTGTTCGATGCTTGGCGCATTATCTTCTATCCATTGTTCCCATTCTTCCGCTTTTTGAAATTTACCAAGTTCTTCTTCCCAATCGACAATACGGTAGTAGGTTTCTTTAAGGTATCCAATTGGCGAAAACGGCATCATCTGTGTAGACTTCCCCAGACAAACAAGAGCTAACCGGTATTCCTTCTTTTTCCAGAGATAGCTTGCGTGCATACGGAGAACGTACTCAAGGTAAAAAACGGGACTTTCGATAGAGCCTATGTGCATTTTCCCGTAATCTGGAATAGGAATCGAATAGATTGATTCAACGCTTGCCAGATCGTACATTTTGCCGTCGCATACGATTTTCTCTGCATAATTTATGAGCTCTCGATCTTCGTACAACGAATTTGGCGGAGGCGGGACAAGTTTATATGCGCGCCCATATCGGAAGTGCGGAATGTATTCCATCTCGTTACCACCATGCGGCTATGTTCAGAATAAATTTCTATGTCGATAGAATCAACAGAAAATTGTCGAAAAACAATTTAGGGAAGTGATAAAATGCAAACACCCGTTGACGCACCGGATCGCTACGCCCGCAGGATCGACTTCCTGCTCAAATTCTATAAATTCATAATGGAGGATCAGAATGAGCGAGAACGAAAAGAATCTACTTGCGGAGAACGAAAAAGCTGAAATTGAAAAAGCACTTCAGGATCCCGCTTTGCGAGAGGCTATCACCTTAATTTTAGAAGAAGCAGGATTGCTTCCTTAACATTGTCGTCCGCCTTTTCGTAGGCGGCTAAAATTTGCCAATCAGAATACTTAGGGGAAAGCTCTTTGTCGGTATCGACAGGGAGCTTTTCTTCTTTTTCGTCAAAGTAGGAAACAGGAACATTAAACACCTCTGCGAGTTTCGCAATGTTCTTGTCGGTTGGCGTTTGCCCTCTTTTCCATCCATTTACAGATGTTTTAGAAAGTCCGGCGTTTAATGCTGCGCGGGATGGCGATATTCCGGTGGTATTACATAACTTAATAAACTGTTGGTAAAACGCCATAAAACACCCCTGCCTTTTTGTTTAGAATGCCGAAGTTACCGAAGTTAGCAAAAAGATGTTTACTTCAATAACGTCATGGGTTATAATGCAATCATGGTTAGCGAAGTTAATAAAGCGCAGTTGCTTTCGCGCCCCGTTTCTGCTGTTTTGTAAGTGCAATTTCATTATAGCAGACGGTGTTAACTTTTGCAACTATCAAATCAAAATAATTTGATGGGGGTGAAAAAGTGAATCTTCCCGAAGCATGGACGGGTCGGCTGATCGGCAAGATGCATAACAACGGCATCACGAACACGGAGCTTGCCAATCGGCTCGGCTACCACAAGGCGTATGTCAGCATGATCCTGAATGGTCAGCGAAGCCCAAGCAATGGACGCGCAAAACTTGAGGCGGCTGTCGATGAGATCATCAAGGAACGGAGGGGAAACGGTGCAGACTGAAATGACGGTAGCGGACGGCGAGCGCTTTGCCGCTATTGTTTGGCAGACTTATGCGAAATACTTCAACGTCACCGTTGAGCCCTTGAACCAACGCAAAAAGGAGAGGACACCAGATGACAGCCCCGTGTAAGGACTGTTCCGAGCGCTTCGTCGGCTGCCACGCATCCTGCCCCCGGTACGCAGAATTTAAGGCCGGATGCGAAGCCCGGCGGGAAGAGCGGACAAAGCTGCACCCGATTGCCGATTACACCATCGACATCACAAAGAGAGTACAAAAAGCGGCCAACCGCCGCAGAAAGTAGGAAAAACAACCATGACAAAACGAAAGGCTACGTTCGCCACCACCGCGATCATGACGCTTCTGGCGCTTGTGATCTTCTTCGTCTGGAAATTCGGAAAATATAACGGTCTCGGCTTTGCCGTCATCGAGGGCATCTTCGCGGTCTACGGCTTTTCGAGCCTCGCCGATGACTGCTGCCGCTGGCTTCAAATGCCGGACACGTCGATCATGCAGAGAGGAGGACGGCATTGAACGACACACGTTGCACGGCCATCGCCGCCGCCCTCCGGGAAGAGTTCCCGAAAGCCAACAAGGGAACGGTGAGCATGGCGCTTCACACGAACGATTACGGCGTGAAATTCTGTGCACGTGCGCAGGAAATTTACGACGCCGTTACGCAGCGAAAGCCCCGCAGACCGCGCCGAGTTAAGCCCATACGCTTACAGTGCCGCCTGACCGAAAGTACCGCACAGCGCGTTAAACAGGCGCTGGAAAGAAACGGCATCGCATCCATGCAGACGTTTTTGGAATCGCTCGTCCTTGCATGGCTAGCGCAGTCTGAATGTTCCACCACATGGGCGGAAAAAGGCGAAAGCGCCGCCGGTGGAGATGACACCGACGACGCTTACAGGAAAAACAACCTTGCTTCAAATTCTACCGCAAAGGAGGCGGATTTGTCAAGTGTCCAGAACGTGCCGCTGCCGTGACTGCGGCGAGGACGGATTCTACCCCGTCGTCTATGCCGACGAGGGATACGGCTGGGAGCGCTGCCCTACCTGCGGGTCTGACCGTATCGAATGGGGGAATAAATGCCCCTTGTGCGGACGGTACGCCGAGGGAATCTACTGCGACGACTGCGCCCAGAACCTCCGCGACCGCTTCCACGAGCTTTTAATCTGTAATTTTGACAAAGAAGAGATCAAAGCATTAAACGAAATTTTTGATGGAAAGGAACTTGAATAATGGCTTACTACAAGAACGAATTTGACACCGGCTTCGTCGTTGACGAAAAGACCGGCGAGAGCACGGCAATGTTTACCGTCGGGATCACAGTCGCTGAATACCGCGAGCTCGTAGATAGAGCAGGAAAAAACGACGCGGCGCGTCTCGCGGATGACTACTGGAAGATGCGCACGGAGAATATCGCCCTGCGCGCCGAGCTTGACGATTTCCGGAAGAAGCTCGCGGAGGCAAAGGAGGCGGCGGAATGAGCGAGAACTATTTTGTTGAGCTGAACAACATCAACGTCAACGGCAAGACGGAGAAGAAGAACGGCCTCACCTACCTCTCATGGGCCTGGGCATGGGGCGAGGTCAAGAAGCTGCACCCCGATGCGACGTACACGATCTACGAGAACGCGGACGGCCTCTTCTATCACACCGACGGGAAAACGTGCTGGGTCAAAACCGGCGTTACCGTGAACGGCGTTGAGCACATCGAATACCTCCCCGTTATGGACTTCAAGAATCGCTCCATTCCGGTCGAGCAGGTCACGAGCTTCGACGTAAACAAGGCGATCCAGCGCAGCCTTACCAAGGCTGTCGCCCGTCACGGGCTCGGTCTTTACATCTACGCCGGGGAGGATCTGCCGGAAAGCGAAGCGCCGGAAGAGAAGCCCACAGCCGTTCCCGCTCCAAAGTGCGCCGATTGCGGCGGAATGCTCTACCCGATCAAAAAGCGCGACGGTACGATGTGGAGCGTGTCCGACATGGCGGAATACTCCCTCCGCCGTTTTGACCGTATCCTTTGTCCTGACTGCCAGAAAAAGGCGTTCAATATGGAGAAGCTCGAAGAACAGGCACAGGCCCTTAATCACGAAGACGCTGGTGATCGTCTGTGAAGGTTGACAAGGCAATCTGGGAGGGCGGCTATCTCAAGCTCCATACCGCGGACGTGGACGCGAGGCATTTTGCCTACGCGTTCACGCCGGGGGAATACGAGATCAATGTGAAGAAATCCCTCCGCAGCCTCGACGCGAACGCTTATGCCTGGACATTGATCGACAAGCTCGCCAAAGCTACCGGCGTTCCGGCGTCCGAAGTCTACCGCCGCGCCGTCCGCGACGTTGGCGGCAACATGAAGATCGTCTGCATCCAGTCAGCGGCGGCGGAAGAGCTGCGGCAAGTCTGGGCATCAAACGGCCTCGGCTGGCAATCTGACGTCACAGCATCCAAGATCCCCGACTGCGTGAATGTGATCCTCTATTACGGCTCTTCGGTCTTTTCCCGCTCCACGATGAGCCGCCTTATAGACAACCTGATTCAGGACGCCAAGGCCGTTGGTATCGAGACCATGCCGCCGGACAAGCTCACCGCCCTGCTCGGGGAATGGGAGGAAAAACGTGAAAAGAATCTCAAGCAAACGCGCTAAAGCGTGCGCCATTCCAAAGGCTGTCAAAGAGCGCGTTTGGGAGCGCGACAACCACTGCTGCGTTTACTGCCACTCACTCAATGCAGCCCCTAATGCGCATTTCATCCGGCGATCACACGGCGGTGCGGGAATCGAAGAAAACATACTGACGTTATGCCCGGCGTGCCACTACCAATTTGACAGCGGCCCAAAAGAAACGCGGGAGGAAATGTACCGATACTTCCGCGACTATCTGAAAATCTTCTATCACGATTGGGACGAAAAAAATTTAATCTACCGAAAGGATAATCCAAGATGGCAATGAACACATGCGTCCTCATGGGACGCCTTACACGAGACCCGGAGAAGCGTTACACGGCGAACAACACGCCGGTCGCGTCGTTTGCGATCGCCGTTGACCGCTTCAAGGAGGGCACGGACTTCTTCGACATTACCGCATGGCGTGAGACCGGCGAGTTTGTATCCAAGTGGTTTTCCAAGGGCGACATGATCTGCGTCCGCGGGCGCATTCAGAACCGCGACTGGACGGACAAGAACGGCAACGCCCGCCGGTCAACGGAGATCGTTGCCGAAGAAGTCAGTTTCTGCGGCGGCAAGAAGCCCGACCAGAAGGAAGCCTACGAACGGGCGGCGAGCTTGGAGCCGGTCGAGGATGACGGACAGCTTCCGTTTTAACGGAGGCGCACAATGGCACTAGAGAGCTTCAATGCCTATCACAGCTACCTCGACACCATGGAAGCGCTGAATGACGCGGAGTGCGGGAGACTGTTCAGGGCGCTGCTAGAATACAGCGCGACCGGCGCAGCTCCGGAACTCCGCGGTAATGAACGCTTTGTCTTCCCCGGCATGAGGTCGCAGATCGATAGGGACATTGAGAAATACAACGCCAAATGCGCGCGAAACCGCGAGAACGGAGAAAAGGGTGGGGGGCATTCGCCCCCGAACGCCCCCGAACGCCCCCGAACGCCCCCCAAGGACAAGGACAAGGACAAGGACAAAGACAAAGACAAAGACAGATGTTTTACCTCTGACGAGGAAAAACATAAAGGCGCTTCCGCGCTGGATGCGGCTTTGAACGATTTTGCCGAAATGCGGAAAAAGATGCGCAAACCGCTTACCGACCGCGCCCTTGCTCTCACGCTTTCCGAACTGGAAAAGCTCGCACCCGGCGATGACGAGAAGAAGATCGCCATACTCAACCAGAGCATCCAGCGAGGCTGGCAGGGTGTTTTCCCGCTCAAGGACGAGCCGGAAGCGCCAAAGAAAACAGTTTCCGCCCCGCATGGAGATGACATAGACCGTCTCGAAAGGCTTCTGGCAAATCTTAAAAATAAACCAAACGAGGAGGAAAGACCATGAGCGATAATATGCACGGCTTTAAAGCCTATGAACCCGGCTTGATCTGCCGTGGACACAAATACGAAGAGAACACGGTTTACAAAAAATCCGGTCACGGCATCTGCGTTCCGGGCGTAACACACTACTGTGTTAATCCGTTCGACGTTTTAGACCATTACCCGCTTGTCCGACCGGACGGACAGTTCAGCGACTTTACAACCGTGGAAGCCATCTATCCTCCGGTAACGGATGACGACAAGAAATTCGCAACCAGCACGATTAAAATCGGCGCAAAGCTTGGCTTTTCCGGCTTTATTCAGGCGTGCGTTGATTTTCTTTTTGAGAAAACGATTAAGAAAATGCCGAAGCCGGAGGACGTTGACGTTTCCGATGCCGCGCAGATCGGCAGTTCCGGCGATGCCGCGCAGATCGGCAGTTCCGGCAGATACGCGCAGATCGGCAGTTCCGGCAGATACGCGAAGATCGGCAGTTCCGGCGATGCCGCGAAGATCGGCAGTTCCGGCTATGCCGCGCAGATCGGCAGTTCCGGCGATGACGCGAAGATCGGCAGTTCCGGCGATTCCGCGCAGATCGGCAGTTCCGGCGATGCCGCGCAGATCGGCAGTTCCGGCGATGCCGCGCAGATCGGCAGTTCCGGCAGATACGCGCAGATCGGCAGTTCCGGCGATGACGCGAAGATCGGCAGTTCCGGCAGATACGCGCAGATCGGCAGTTCCGGCGATGACGCGAAGATCGGCAGTTCCGGCAGATACGCGAAGATCGGCAGTTCCGGCGATGACGCGAAGATCGGCAGTTCCGGCAGATACGCGCAGATCGGCAGTTCCGGCAGATACGCGCAGATCGGCAGTTCCGGCGATGACGCAAGAATTGTGATCGAGAATGTCCACGGCGTCGCGGCGGCTATCGGCAAGCGCGGGAAGATCAAGGCTCCCGTTGGTACATGGTGTACTCTCGCCGAGTACGGCGAATGGGACGGCGATGGATACCCTTGCATCTGCGTTAAGTCGTACCAGGTGGATGGTGAGATCATCAAGGCGGATGTATTTTACACTCTCCGCAACGGCGAGATCGTAGAGGCGGAAGAATGATCTACATCGGCATAGACCCCGGCAAGAACGGCGGCCTCGCCATTCTGCAGGGTGAGGAAGTCCAGACGTTCCGGTACGACCGAGACACCTACCGCTGCGGCCTATCCGATCTTCGCGGGGAAAAGGCGGTGTGCTGCTTAGAGCACGTCAGCGCCATGCCGGGGCAGGGAGTGACCTCTATGTTCCACTTCGGCGAGGGCTTCGGGTGGCTGCAAGGGATGCTGGAAGCATACGAGATACCGTATGAGCTCGTCCGCCCTCAGAAGTGGAAGAAGGAATTTTCCGTCACGGCGGACAAGAACACGTCCATAGAGGTCTGCAAGCGGCTTTTCCCCGGCGTGAATTTGATTCCGCCGGGCTGCCGCAAGGAGCATGACGGAATGGCGGAATCTTTACTCATGGCACTCTACGCCAAGCGGAGGCTCGGATGAAACGAATTGACCTTACCGGGCAGCGCTTCGGACGCCTGACGGTCATCCGATACGACCACACAACGGAAAAGGGGAATGCTTGTTGGCGCTGTCGGTGCGACTGCGGAAATGAGACGATTGTTCGGCGTCAGAATCTGCAATCCGGTCTTACACAATCCTGCGGGTGCCTGAAAAAGGAACGTGGCCCGAAAAAGGCCGAAGTGATGCGAGAGGCACGAAAGGAAAAGACACGGCACGATCTGACAGGGAAAGTGTTCGGGATGCTTACCGTTCTCGGCCCGGCAAGGATGGCAAGCTGGCGCTGCTTGTGCGAATGCGGGAAGGAGGTCGTTTATCAGACAGCAGAGCTGCTGCGCGGGACAAGAAAATCCTGCGGCTGCGGGCCGAAAGGCTCAAAGCGTGTTAACCTTGACGGTCAGCGGTTTGGAAAGCTTGTCGTTCTGCGGCGGAATGAAGATGCAACGATGGCGCTGAATCACCCGGTCTTTGACTGCCGCTGTGACTGCGGTCGTGAGATAACCGCATACGGACATGATTTACGGAAAGGAAGAAAAACCTCCTGTGGCTGCGACAAAAAGACGCCGAAAAGCGAGTTTGCCGACTTTGCCCGCCGACACGGATGCAGCGTGTGCGCGGATAGGAAGGACTGCGACATGACATTCTGCAAATACGAAAAGGAGCTGATTACATGACATACAAAGCAGCAAAACGAATCCTGCACCCTGACACTACGCGGGAAGCGCTTGCCGAGATCGAGTTCTTAGGAGGTTTCAAAGGCAAGGAGAAATTGCAGGAGGCGGTAGACGAGGCTTGCCTTATGGCGTGTGAGGCGCTGGACAAGCAGATTCCGAAGACGCCGAACAGCGGCGTTGACAGGACATGGGGAACGCCTACGAAAGAAGCAATTTGTCCCGCATGTGATTACGCCCTTGGACATTGGGAATTTATCGGCGGTGGTAAGAAAATCACATACTGCGAGCATTGCGGACAGGCGATTGATTGGGAGGGCTGACCATGTCTGAATACACGAAAATTAAAACAGCGCGGACGATTATCTGCGAATTATGCAACGAGCTCTACCCAGACGATCCTTGCGAACCGGCAGACTGTGACTGGCTGCGGATGCTCGAAGAGGACGCGCTTTCCTGCGACAACTGCAAATGGCTCGGCAAGCGTCACCAGAAGTGCTCCTGCTGCCGGAGAAATCACGGCATTAAAGACAACTATGAGGAGAAAACACCATGACACACAAAGACTTTTCAACGATTCAGCGCATGTTAGGCTTCATCGAGGGCGCTATATTCGACCTCGACAAAAGCGTAAGCTGTGGCATTCTCGACGCTATTAAAGTTATCGACACAACGCTTGAAAAAGAAGTTCGGACGGATGGAGGCGATGACAATGACTGAATACATAAAGAGCGAGACGTTGATTAACCATCTGGACGCTTGCATGGATACGATTTGGAAGCCTGAAATTGTCGCATTGAAGTGCTTTGTTGAAGGGATTCCTGCCGCCGACGTTGCGCCTGTACGGCATGGGCGGTGGGCGTTGAATAAGAAATACGGCGATTATGAATGCTCCGAATGCGGGCAAGGAGACGTTAAGGCCATGGATTTTACGAACCTAAAAATGCGATACTGCCCCAACTGCGGTGCGAAGATGGACGGAGGCGACAGCGATGCATAAACCCTGCTACGGCAAATGCCATCGGTGTGTGTGGCGGTGGAATGGGGGGTGTAGTGAATGGCAAGGCTGATTGATGCAAAAGCCGAAGAATCGCAGGTCAAGACCGCATTCAAATACAATCCGGTCATTATGGGGCAGTTCTTACGTTGGATAAGGATGCAGGATACAGTTGCCGCCGTCCCCGTCTCCGAACTTCTTTCACTCCGCGACAACCTGTACGAAGATAATCTTATCACGAGGCGAAGACTTCGCAATCTCAATATGCTGATCGCCAAATACGAAGGAGGAAAAGACCATGCGCTTGATTAACGCTGACGATCTCAAACTCGCTATCCCGGAAACAAGCGTTGACGCTTTCCAGAATTGCAGAAATTGTGTGCTGCTTGATAAAGAACAGGTAAAAGAACTTATCGATGCAGCACCGACAATCGATATTGATCGCCCCACTCGCAGCCAGTTTAAGAGAATGGCGGTGCAGCTTGGGTATGAGCCGGTCGTACGTTGCCGCGAGTGCAAAGAACATAGAATTTTTAATGGGCGCGATATGTGCGCAAAAAACGCAACAATCCTTGACGGGCACGAAGTTGGGCTGAGAGCAACACGCGCGGATTTCTATTGCGCCGACGGAGAAAGGAGACACGATGAGTAAAGCAGTAATGATAAGCATCCGACCCCGCTGGTGTGAGTTAATCGCAAATGGCGAAAAGACCACAGAGATCCGGAAGACGCGCCCGAAGCTGGAAACTCCGTTCAAGTGCTATATTTACTGCACGAAGTCAGAGCTACTTACAAGGTCACATTATAACAATAAAATATATGTTGCGACAAGCAAAGACCATCAAAAGGCACTCGAACGCCACGGAAATATTACTTTAAGCGGCAAGGTCATAGGCGAGTTTGTATGCGACGGCACCGTCTGGCTGGCGCGTGTCGGCTTCACCAGACGTGGCGGAGAACCGGAATATCGAATTGCGAATAACGGAGATTGGGAATCTCCAATCGATCGGCTCCTCGAAGAGTCGCGCTTAACAGAGGAGGAGATCAATGCGTATTTGGGCGGAAACCCAGGGTTCGGCTGGCACATCTCCGATCTGAAAATCTACGACAAGCCGCGGGGGCTGAGCGAATGGACCGGATTGCGTTTTACACGATTTGGCGCAGAACCGGTCGATATTAAGCGCCCGCCGCAGAGCTGGAACTATGTGGAGGAGATACGCGATGAGCAGTAAATCCAAACGCAAGTCGAAAGACGTCTCCATGCACAAGGCCGTGTCCATTGCCATGACGATCTTCGTCTGGGCATGGATGTCCTGCTTTAATCCTACGCAGGAGGACGTGAACAAGCTGTCGGCGGAGGTGGCGAACATCCGGGAGAGCGTCGGAAGCGGCAATCTCAACGTCTGGATGGTCAAAGACGCTATAAAGGACGAGTTCGGGTGGGAGGTTTGACAAACTGCCTGAACTGTGGAGCTCCGATCACCGGGAGCGTGTGTGAGTATTGCGGGACAAAATACGGGGTCACAGTTTCCGTTCCTGTATCGTCTCCCCCGGTGATATGTGAGACTTTAACGATATACACTATAGATGGTGAGAAATATAAAATCGAACGTTATGGAGAGCTTTAACTGTGAACGATGAAAAGTACGTTTTCATTACTGACTGCGCAGAGAAGAAGCGAACGGCGCGGGGCATCCACAATAAGCGCACCCACACCGGTAAGGGCGGGAAAGTCCTCTTCCCGTCCGACTACCTAACAAGAAAGGAACGAGAAGCGATGAACGGCGAAGTAAAGACCTACGCGCTCAACCGCCCTATGCGGTGGAAAGAATTTAAACTGCTCCCGGATGATGTGCGCCGGGAGTACATAGAGAACCTACAAAAACGCTTCGGCGTGATGCAGAAAGACCTCGCTGCGATGTTTGGTGTTTCTATTAATTCTGTAGGCTTGGAGACTAAGAAGCTCGGCATCAAGTTTCCGCACCGTGGAGGATGGGCGAATACCAACAACGGCGGGTTCCGTGCCTTTTGCTCCGAGGAGCCGAAAGCCGATCATGTAGAAGCGCCGCCGGAACCGGTGCATTCCACGCCGGAAGTTGCTGAACCGCCGGAGGAGGTCAAAGCTCCTGACGCTCCGCCGGTACAGAATAGGGGGGGCACTCCAAAGAGCGGAAGCCTCTGCTTCGAGAACACCACGACCACAGAAGCGCTGAACCTCGTTTACTCCGTCCTCGGATCCGTGAGCATGGCAAAGCTAAGCGTTTCGTGGGAGGCATGAAAAGATGTGCCTGACAATCGAAAATTCCGTACAGAGCGTTTAACGTTGCGAGAACGGAGGCAAAATGAGCAAACCAAGATACAAATGGTGGGGATTCGTGAAAGCGATCATCCGGGCGTACCCGATGCATTGTGAGGATTTGCGGAATATACGGGAGCAGTCTGTTGTTCCTGCATACGGCGCAACAGGACGAGGGACGGACGTAAACCGAGCCGCTGAAAGCGTAGCCTTGCGCGAGCTGCCTTTCGATGATATGAAAGAGTATTTAGCTGTCGAAAAGACCATACGGGACACCATGCGGTATCCTAATGGCGCGGATCGCGTAAAGCTCATCGAAATGGTTTTTTTTAAGCGCACACATACTTTGCATGGGGCAGCTATGGCCCTGTTCGTTTCCTACGGAACCGCTAAGAACTGGCATAATAAATTCATCGAAAGAACAGCAGAGAACTTTGGACTTACAAAAAAAGGGGCAGTCGAATGACTACCCCTTTGCTTTATATTTCTTTTCCGTCCGGGAAAATAAAGCCGATATGTGGTTCTGCGCCAATGGCTTTTGCAATAATGCCCCATTCTTCAACGGAAAACTTTCCGGTATTTAGGCGCTTGCTTAACAGTTGCGGAGACCAGTTTAGGCGGCGGGCAAGCTCTGATTTGCTCATCCCGGCGTAAGCCAGCGCCATATCAACTAATTGCTTAGCAGTCATTGGATCACCCCTTTCGATCTTATTGTAAACTATATACTTTTGCTTGTCAAATAAAACTTTTCAAAAATAATCCAAAAAGTTCAAAATAACAGTTGACATTCTAAACCAAATAGTTTATAACTACGACTGTAAGGCAAATAAACAAGCCGACAGGCAGAAAGGAAATTGAAATGAAATACATTCTTTACATCGATTACAGCGCATTCTACAAGCCCATGACTTCCGAGTATCGCGCTTTGAACGCGAAGACTATTGCCGAGGCTGTTATTGAGGCCGACGCGATTCACGACCGGGATACAATGTATCTCATCAGGATCATGGAAAAGAGCGGCAAGGTCGAAAAGGTTGAGAGCGGTGTTAAAGCTCAGACCTACACGGCGATTATGGAAAAGCGCTCCACGAAGTGGGCGGCAGCAGAGACAAACCACATCGCAAAGCACTACATGACGAAGTTCTGCGATTGGTTTGAAATCGCGTGAGATAAAAAGCCGAAGGGCGGCGGCTAAACCGCCCAGAAAGGACAACGGCATGACTTTTAGAGGAAAACAGTGGCAGCGCAACGGGAATCATTTCTGGCTGGTAGGAACGAACATTGCTATATACCAATGGAACACTGGCGAAAAGGCCAATTTTCTTGTCGAAGAACGCGGGAAAGGAACACACACCGTACACGGTAAAGGATCGGCAGCGCGTGACGCTGCAATCAAGATGGCGTTTGATCTTGCTGGAAAGGAGATGCTGAAATGAGAGCGAAATACAAGGGTAAGGTCAGAGACAAAAACGGGTACGCCGTTCATCTGTTCTATGAGTACCGTGGCTGTGAGTACATGATAACGGATGAGCACAACGGTTATTCTGAAACTATGAGAGAAAAGCACATTGAAGCGCAGAAAGAAATTGACCGCCATCTTTTACAGAAAACGGAGGATACTACCGGCATAAGCAAATGTTTTAATTTTGACGAAATTTTTCAGATGATGGGGTGGGACTAATGAGAGCTATTGACGCAGACAGACTTTATGAATTCTTCAAAGAGCGGCGACTTGAGCTTATTGAAGCTTGTAAATTAAATGGCGGTGGTACACAATTTTCCGCAGGGAGGCTTGCGGAAATGGGCAGGATCATGGGGATGCTTAAAAGCGAAAGTTTCACGCCGACGTTGAAAGATTAGCCTAAAAAGCCAAAATCAAGTGCTATAATGGGTACACTCGAAAGAGCTGGAAGCGATTCCGGCTCTTTTTTGTTGGAAGCGGAAAGGAAGGAACTGAAATGGAGCTTGTCAAAAAGCTGTTAAGGGAAATCGTCCCTTATGAAAAGAATCCCAGAAAGAATGATGATGCTGTCGCTTATGTCATGGAGAGCATCAAGCAGTGCACCTACGTTGCGCCTATCATTGTGGATGAGGACGGCGTGATCCTTGCCGGGCATACGAGATATAAGGCATTGAAAAAGCTCGGCTATAAAGAAGCGGATGTTCTTATCAAAGAGGGTCTGACGAAGGAGCAGAAACGGAAGTATCGTCTGCTGGACAACAAAACGAATGAGTTTGCCGAATGGGATGATGCGCTTTTATCGGAAGAACTTGCGGAGCTGGATTTTGAGGGCTTTGACTTCGGATTTTTTGAGGAAGAAAAAGAGAGCGAGCCTAACCAGTACAGCATGAAAGTCAATATTCCGCAGTATGAGCCGGACGGGATAAAGCCGAGCCTTGCCGACTTGTACAATACGGATAAGACGGACAGCCTCATCATGGAGATTGAGGCCGCAGACATCCTTCCTGAGCAGAAAGCGTTCCTTACTGCAGCGGCAAACCGGCATAATGTGTTCAATTACAGGAATATTGCGGAATACTATGCGAACTGTGCAAGCCCTGAAATGCAGGAACTGATGGAGCGTTCCGCACTTGTCATCGTCGATATCGATAATGCCATTGCTAATGGGTTTGCAGAGCTGCTTGATGGTTTGGTAGAGTTAAAGGACGGTGAGGGCATTGACGAGGAGTGAATACCGCGAATCTTTCGCTGTCTTTATTCTAAGCCACGGCAGAGCTGACGAGATAAAAACAGTAAAGATGCTGAAAGACAGCGGCTATACCGGAGACTGGTACGTTGTGATCGACAATGAGGACGACCAAGCCGATCAATACTTCTCTAAGTTCGGCGAACATGTCATTCAGTTTGATAAAAAGGCTGTTGCGGATGAGACGGATACCGGCGACACGGACAATGACCGCCGCGTTGGAGTGTTCGCAAGAAACAAGATACAAGACCTTGCCGAAGAGCGTGGCTATAAATATCATTTGCAGCTCGACGATGATTTTACGAGGATCGATTTCAGATATGTAGAGGATGACAGGCTTGTTACAAAGGCTTGCCGGGACCTTGACACGCTTTTCTATTACCTTGTGCGGTACATCGATAAGACGGACATTGCATGGCTGTCCTTTGCGCTGTCGAGCGAATACCTCGGCGGGATCCGTGGAAAAAAGTATTTCATGGGGCTTAACCCGAAAACTATGGGATCGTTCTTGATGCGCGCTGATAAAAAAGTCAAATTCCGTATGCGCATGAATGACGATATTACCACGACGATAGACGAAGCAAGCCGGGGGCTGCTGATGTATTCTGTTATGTACTTGCAGGTACAGACGCCGCCGACACAGCACATGCGTGGTGGAATGACGGACATATATCAGGACAACGGTACGTACCGGAAGAGCTTTTACAGTGTTATGTGCTGCCCGTCGTTCGTGAAGATCGCAAAACAGGGCATAATAAATTTCCGAATCCATCACAAAATAAGTTGGAACAACTGCCGCCCGAAGCTGGTGAACGAAAAATGGAAAAAAACTACGATTACTTAATAGTTGGAACAGGGCTTGCAGGCTCTGTTTTTGCGTATATGGCGACAAAGGCTGGGAAGTCCTGTATTGCCGTGGATCGGCGCGACCATATCGGCGGAAACTGCTACCAAGAAAATGTTGAGGGGATAGCAGTTCATAAATACGGAGCGCACATTTTCCGCACGAACAATGACGAGGTATGGAAATTCGTCAATCAGTTCGTTCATTTCAATAATTTCATTAACAGCCCCCTTGCCTGCTACGCAGGGCGGTGCTACAACCTCCCGTTTAACATGAACACATTCCGGCAGTTGTGGGGTGTGAATTTCCCTTTTCAGGCGAAAGCGGAGATCAACCGCCAGAGACTTGTGCTTGATCGCGAAGCGAAGAATCTAGAAGAACACGCGCTGTCGCTTGTCGGAGAAGACATCTATAAGATGTTTATCCGAGGGTACACCGAAAAGCAATGGGGCAAGTCTTGTTCCGAACTTCCGCCGGATATAATGCGGCGGATCCCAGTTCGGTATACAGCGGACAATAACTATTATAATGCGAAATATCAGGGCATCCCTATCGAGGGGTATAATAAACTCATTGAATCACTGTTAAACGGTACAGACGTAGCCTTAAATACGTCCTTTGAAGAAGCGAAGGAAAAGTATAAGGCAAAGAAGATCGTTTATACTGGCGCACTCGATGAGCTTTACAGATATGAGTATGGCGAACTCCCGTGGCGAAGCCTGCGTTTTGACCAGATGACGGTTGATATAGACAACTATCAAGGTGTGGCTGTAGTAAATTACACCGAGAGCAGAATCCCCCATACTAGGGTTATAGAGCATAAGCACTTCGTTTTTGACACAGAAAGCCCGAAAACAGTACTGACAATCGAATATCCTGACGCATGGGAACGAGGGAAAGAACCTTTTTATTCTGTCAATAACGCAGAGAGTGAAGCCCTGTACCAGAAATACCGATTGAGAGCGGAAAAGGACGGTCTAATCGTTTGTGGCCGTTTGGGTGATTATAGATATTATGACATGTCCGAAACCATAGAGAGCGTTCTCGCGTTGTCTACGAGGTGCTTATATGGCGAAGACTGCTGAACAGCTTGGAGCGTTTAACAAATATCTGAATAAGCAGCCCAACGGAAAAGGCCGACCGAGCCTTGTTTTGAGTGTCGAGGGTAAGCAACTGGTCGAGATGCTGTCCAAATACATGTGCACAGATGAAGAAATGGCCGGGGAGCTTGGCACTACCGTAGAAACGCTGCATAACAAGAATAACCGAGAAACATTCTTAGACTGCAAAAAAAGAGGACAGGCCAGAGGCAAAGTGAGCTTGCGCCGTAACCAGATGAAGCTATCGGAAACTAATGCAACAATGGCGATATGGCTTGGCAAGCAAGTTCTCGGACAGAAAGACTATCCTGATCCGGAAGTTGATAGAGGGGCGATCATTGAATGGGACATATAAAAATGTCAGAAATGCTTGCCCCTGTATTTTATGACCTTGCGAAAGACGTTATGCGGCACGGTCATACGCATTACGACATTCGCGGCGGTCGAGGGAGCCTGAAATCGTCAACCGTATCCCTGCTTGTACCACAGTTGTTAATCGCCAATCCAAATACTCACGCGCTGGTGCTCCGTAAGGTTGCAAACACCCTTCGAGACAGTGTGTTTAACCAGTACATGTGGGCGATTTCCGAGCTTGGCATGGCCGGGCTATGGTACGCAAAGGTCAGTCCGATGGAAATCATCTACCGCCCGACCGGGCAAAAGATCATGTTCCGTGGCGCAGACGACCCAATGAAGATTAAATCTATCAAGGTGCCGTTCGGGTACATTGCCGTTACTCACTTTGAGGAAAAAGATCAGTTTTCCGGCAGGGCGGAGATACGCACCATTTTGCAGTCAACAATGCGCGGCGGGGACAAGTTCTGGAATTTCGAGAGCTACAACCCGCCTATCAGCCGCGATAATTGGGCGAATATAGATAGTGCTGAAGACAAGCCGAACCGACTGTGCCACATAAGCACCTACCTTGATGCGCCTAAGAGCTGGCTCGGCGAGGAGTTCATAAACGAAGCCGAATACCTTAAACAGACCGATGAAAGAGCGTACCAACACGAATACCTTGGTCTGCCTGTAGGCACGGGCGGCAACGTATTTGAGCGGTTGGAGCTTCGGGAAATTACGGACGACGAAGTAAAGCGGTTTGACAGGATTTATCAAGGCATCGACTTTGGCTGGTATCCTGATCCGTTTTGCTTTATCCGCATATACTATGATGTTGCCAGAGAAACGTTATATCTGATCGATGAGCATTACGTCAATAAGACGAGTAACGAAGACAATGCCGTCTGGATCCGCGACCGCCATTATAATGATTTCCCGATCACATGTGACAGCGCGGAGCCTAAAAGCATCGCAGACTTGCGGGCAAGTGGGCTGGATGCAAGAAACGCCATAAAAGGCCCGGGAAGTGTCGAGTATGGTATGAAGTGGCTACAGCGTCGAAAAATTGTTATTGACAAACGCAGGACGCCGAACGCATACAAAGAGATCGTCGGCTATGAGTACGAACGGAACAAAGACGGCGAGATTATCAGCGGATACCCAGACAAGAACAACCATGCAATAGACGCTATCCGGTATGGGATGGAGCCTGTATTCAGATTGTACGGAGTGAAGGCATAAATGAACATTTACGAGGTTTTACGGGCACGTGGATATACCACCGTGCCGGAAGAGTTTTACACTTACATTCAGAACTGGAAGAGCTGGTATGACGGGTATGTGAAGCAGTTCCACCGTTACCGCATCTGGAACGGCATGAAATATGTCCCCTGTCGCCTGTATTCTCTCGGCATGGCGAAAAAGGTCTGCGAGGACTGGGCGAACCTTTTGCTGAACGAAAAGTGCAAGATAACGCTTGAGGGGAAGCCAGAGCAGGACTTCATCGATTCCGTTTTTGAGCGGAACAACTTCACCGTCAAATCGAACGAGATGCAGGAGATCAAGGCAGCTCGCGGCACTGTCGCGTATGTTCCGACGGTCGTTAATGCGTCTGTCGATGAGCAGACGGGCAAGGTGAACGGCAGCGGCGGGGAAATCCGCATCGATTATGTACCGGCTGACCTTATCCTTCCCCTTACATGGGAGAACGGCATCGTAACCGAATGCGCGTTCGGATCGCACAAGGCAATAAAGAAAGATTCTTACCTTTACATCTGCATACATAAGCGAACGGAAAAGGGGACATACGACATCGAAAACCTTTTGTATCGTGACACAAAGGGGAGCCTGTCGGAGGTGAACCTTGCCGATGTTCCGGGGTTTGAAAATGTAGCTCCGGTCGTGCATACGCCGTTCACGCAGCGGATGTTCGTCATTGACCGGCTGAACATCGTCAACAACGTTGATGCAACCCTGCCGATGGGCATTTCGGTGTTTGCGAACGCAATAGATCAACTAAAGGGCGTTGACCTGACATACGACAGCTATGTGAATGAGTTTCAGCTTGGCAAGAAGCGCGTCATGCTCAAACCGCAGGCTACAAAGAATTTCCACACGGGCGAGCCGCTATTCGATACGAGCGACGTTGTTTTTTATGTTCTTCCCGCCGACGGGAAGGACGGCGATATCATCAAAGAGATCAACATGAACCTCCGCACGGCGGAACACAACGCCGGCATTCAGGACATGCTAAATCTTCTGTCGAGCAAGTGCGGCTTTGGCGAGAACCATTACAAATACGACAACGGCAACGTCTCCACAGCGACGCAGATTATAAGCGAAAACTCCGAGATGTTCCGCACTATCAAAAAGCACGAGATCATCCTTGAAAGCGCTCTCATTGAGCTGTGCCGCGTCCTGCTCCGAATGGGCAATGCTTATATGAATGCCGGGCTGAATGAGGACGTTGAGATCACGGTTGATTTCGACGATTCCATCATTGAGGATAAGGAATCGGAGTTTAACCGAGATGCGCGTATGGTGAAGATGGGGATCATGCAGCCGTATGAGTTCAGAATGCGTTATATGAACGAGGACGAGGCGACGGCAAAAGCCGCCCTGCCGAAGATGGAGAGCCTTATATCGGGCGAAAATGAATGAAATACCCGATCACGCCGGAGTTCATGTACTCCCTGCCCCTGCCGCTTATGCGGCTATATCAGCGCTTAGAAGAGCAAATCCTTGAGGACATATGCTCCCGTGTTGCCATGACCGGGGAAATGACGGAGACGGCGATAGAGCATATACGGTCTTTGCAGCGGAGGGGATACGATTACAAAAAAATCAACGAGTATATCCGAAAGACCCTAAAGCTCACACAGAGCGAGTTTGACACCGTATGGAACAAGGCCGTTCAACGCAATCAGCAGTATTTTGATACGCTGATCGACGACAACCTCATTCTCGGTGAAAACAACTTCAATGCCGACCTGTTCATGCAGGAAATCAACGCCATTGAGATGCAGACGCTCGGAGAGCTGACGAACATTACCCGAAGCATGGGCTTTGCGTACCGAGCGCCGGACGGCACGGTAAAGGTCGATGATATAGGCCGTATGTACCAGCGCGTGCTTGACGATGCCTTGATGCGCGTTGAGAGCGGGCAGAGCTATAACGTGGCGATCCGTGACGCAACGAAGATGCTGACGGACAGCGGCTTGCAGTACGTTGACTATGAATCCGGCTGGCATAACCGCGTTGACGTTGCTGCCCGCAGAGCCGTTATGACTGGCGTTACCCAGCTTTCCCGGCAGTACACCGAGCAGACGGCGACGTTGCTTGACACGCCATACAGGGAGGTTACGGCGCACCGCGGAGCGCGTGACGGAGAGGGCAAAACGCCATGGGCGAGCCACAAGAAATGGCAGGGGCGCGTTTATTCCGTACGTACCGGCGATATTTACCCGTCCATCTATGAGGTCTGCGGCCTTGACGAGGTGGACGGCTTGTGCGGCGCAAACTGCCGCCATATGTACCATATCTGGATCGAGGGTGTTTCCGAGCGGACATACACCGATGAGGAATTGGAGAACATCGACCCGCCGCCTTTTGAGTTTGAGGGCAAGCAATACACCTTTTACGAAGCGACACAAAAGCAGAGGCAGGTTGAAGCATCGCTGCGTAAAGTTAAACGTGAGCTAATAGCTGCTAAAGGACGCGGAGACGATGAGGAGTATACGACCAAGTCTGTACGGTATCGTCGTCTAAACGAGGAATACGAGGCTTTCAGTAAGGCGGCAGGACTGCGGCCACAATACGAGCGTGGGAACATCGCGGAGTTCGGGCCGAAAGAAGCACGGGAAGCGCAGAAAGCTGCAAAAAATATTGCAAAACAGCCTGAAAATGGTATAATTAAAATCGAGGTTGACGAGCTTACACCTTGCCTTAAAAGAATGAATGACGGACAATTTGTCAACACCACCGTCGTTGAGGTTATTCCAACAAAACGCGATTTTAAGGACTGGGAGTTTGACTGGACGATTCCGCGTAAGAACGGGTATACAATTCGCGGAATTAAAGCGAATGGAGATAACCGCATACAGGGTTTAATTGCCTTAAAGCCGGATCCAAACAATTATGCCGTAAAGATTGATATAGTCGAAGCTGCTCCGTTTAACAACCCGCACAACCCTGCATTTCTAAGTAAGGAGTATTCTGGTGTAGGCGGCCATTTGTTTGCAGAGGCTGTTCGGGAGAGCTTCAAACAAGGTTTTGACGGATATGTATACTTTACTGCCAAGTCGGATTTGATTAAGCATTATCAAGAATCGCTCGGCGCAACGCTCATTAACCCAAGACTTAGAATTATGGCCATCGAAGAAAGGAGCGCGAAAAAACTATATGACAGATACTATGGCGGAGAATCCTCTTGACAATTACGGCGCTCTGACTGATCCGTTTCCCGACAGCTCGCCGGGCTATAATTTCAAGCGGATTCGAGAATATTGCAGAGAGACAGGGAAAGAATTCACGGAACTGACTTACGAAGAATTTGATATGTTCAAAAGCATCGTGTAAACACACGGTGCTTTTTCTATGCCTATTTTTCAAAAGCATAACAGAGAGCGCCGCCTGACCTTGTGGCGGGTACAGAAATAACGGTCTTGCTTTGGCAGGGCTTCCTTCCTTTCCCCCTGTCTTGCCCCTGCGGAGGGGGATACAAAAACCGCGTCGCTACTGCTCAACAGCGGCCATGCATTTATAGCGCGATGGTGCAAAGGTAACACAACAGGCTTTGATCCTGTCGATGTTGGTTCAATCCCAACTCGCGCTGCCAACTAAGGCGTCATTAAATCGTGCAAGATCGCACGGCGGGTTCGCCTGCTGTGGCACCGGGCGTTTGGCCCGGCGCGGTTGACGCGGGAGGGAACGCCCGCACGAGCCGAAATTTAAAACATTCAAGGAACGAGTTTTACACCCGTTCCTTTTTTGTTTGCCGACGGGCATAAACGGAATACGCCGACGGGCGGAAAACGGAGGAATCATCATGGCAGAACCGAATACCAATCCCAACACCGCCGAGGGCGGGAACGAGGCTACTTTTACACAAGCCGAGGTAGACAATATCGTTGCAAAGCGTCTCGCGCGGGCAACCAAAGGAATGCCCACCGAGGAAGAAATGAACGCTTATAAGGCTTGGAAAGCCAATCAGCAGAGCGAAGCGGACAAGCTCAAGGGAATCGAGAAAGAGCGCGACACCGAAAAGGCGGCGCGGCTTGCCGCCGAAGCGAAGGTAACGCAGTTTGAGCGGGAAAAGTATCTGACCGCAAAGGGCGTTTCGGCTGATGAGCTGGAATTTTACTGCTTTAAGATCGGGCAGAAAGTGACGGACACGGTGAGCTTTGAAAAGGCAGCCGACGAGTTTCTGAAAGATCGCAAACCCGCCTCCGTGCGTGTGGATATGTCCGCGCACGTCGGCAACAGCGCCAACAGTGCTAATGGCACTAACGACGCTATGAACGCCCTTATTCGGGGCAAATTTAAATGAGAATTGTGAGGTAAACAAGACTAATATGGCTACTAACATTGTAAACAGAACTGACCTTTCCGGGCTTATCCCGGAACCTGTCACCCGTGAGATCATCCAGGGCGTGACCGAGGGTAGCGCCGTCCTCCAGATGGGACGCCGCCTCCCCAACATGACCAGCAAGACCCAGACGATGAACGTTCTGGACATGCTCCCGACCGCTTACTTCGTGAACGGCGACACCGGCATGAAGCAGACCACGAAGATGAAGTGGGACAAGAAGAAAATCTATGCCGAAGAGATCGCCGTTATCGTCCCCATTCCGGAGGCGGTGCTTGACGACGCCGACTATGACATCTGGGGCGAAGTCCGCCCGCGTCTGGTCGAGGCGTTCGGTAAGGTCATTGACGGCGCGATCCTGTTCGGCACGAACAAGCCCACCTCTTGGCGCGATAGCGTCCTTGAGACTTGCACGAAGGCCGGTTCCGTCGTGGCGGCGACGCCGTACATTTATGACGACCTTCTCGCCGAGGGCGGCGTGATCGCCAAGGTCGAGGAAAGCGGCTATCTCGTCAACGGCATTATGTCCGCTATCCAGATGCGCGCGAAGCTGCGCGGCCTGAAAGACCTGAACGGCAATCCCATCTTCAAAACCGATATGCAGGGCGCGACGCCTTATGCGCTGGACGGCTCTCCTATGTACTTTCCGCGCAACGGCGCTTTTGACACTGCCAAGGCGCTTATGTTTGCCGGTGACTGGTCGGAGCTGGTGTACTCCATCCGTCAGGACATCACGTTCAAGATTTTCGATCAGGGCGTTGTGCAGGATCCTTCCGACAACTCCATCGTTTACAACCTCATGCAGAATGACATGGTCGCGCTGCGTGCGGTTATGCGTCTCGGCTGGGAAATCCCTAACCCGAAGACGGCGTACAACGACACCCTGTCGAAGTACTGCCCGTTCGCGGTGTACGCTCCCGCCGGTACGGTCAACACCGTTAGCGTTACCCCGTCCACCGCTACCGTTGCCAAGGGAGCGAGCAAGACGTTTGCCGCCGCTGTGACCGGCGAGGGCGCGGTGTCTAACGGCGTGCTGTGGAGCGTTTCCGGCACGGCTGCTGTTAAGGCCGGAACGAAGATTGACGAGAACGGCACGCTGACTATCGCCTCCAACGAGACGAATACTGCGCTGACCGTTACCGCGACTTCCAAGCAGGACGGCACGAAGTCCGGCACGGCTGCCGTTACCGTTGGCTGATAATTAGGAGGGGCGCAGATGTACGCAACATACACGTTTTACACCGACACATATCTCGGCAGCGCCCTGACGGAACAGGAGTTTGCCCGTGCATCCAAGCGGGCAAGCTCCTTCATCGACTATTACACGATAGGCAAGGCGAAGGACTACCCGGACGATGACAACGCGCTTGCGATGTGCTGCTGCGCGCTGGCGGAACAGTATCAAATCATTGAGAACGCCAAAGCGCAGAGCATGAGCGGCGGCGAGGTCAAGAGCCAGACCGTAGGCGCGTGGAGCAAGACATACGCAAGTGGCGCGGAGACGGCGGAAGCCGCCCGGAAAACGCTGGAAGATATCGCTATGGACTATCTGGCATGGACGGGGCTTTTGTACAGAGGAGGTCAGCGCTGTGTTCCCTCATGTTGTGACTGTCTTTAACTCCTACGAGGACGACGACCTAAAGATTCACAACAGTATTACCATCCTGCGTGGTGTGCTGTTGGATGTGTCCAAGGGAACGAACGTTGCAAAGACGGGTCTTGCCGACGCTGACGCCGCTACTCTTTACATCCCCTTTTCCGTTGATGCGGTCAGTACGACCGGCGACAAGAAAACGTATGTCGAGCCAAAAGCGTTCTATGCGGCGGCGGATCAACAGGGATTGTGGACGCTGGATAGCGGCGGACATAGCAATTCCACGTCCACCTACTTTGTCAAAGGCGAGGTTTCCGAAATGATGAGCCTTGCGCAGCTGCAAGAGAAATACGATTACGCCTTTGACGTGAGCACGGTTGATGTCCGCGATTTTGGCGGCGACATGATGCATTGGCAGGTCGGCGGGAAATGAGGATCACGCTAAAGATCAAGACCGTGAGCTGGGAAGACTTCAAATCCGCCTGTAAAGCGGCGGAGATCGTTGTTGCAACGCAAGCGCTGAAAGACACGATTCCCTTTGTCCCTGCGCTGACGGCCGTTTTCTCCAACATGGCGCGGACGGATGGCAATGAGATCGTCTATACCGGCGACCAAGCCCGATATCTGTACGAGGGCAAGGTCATGGTTGACGCCGCCACTGGGAAAGGCCCGATGAACATACCGGATGTAGGATTGCGCTGGCACAAGGGCGCAACGCTCACTCCGACGGCGAAAGACCTTGTTTTTACTACGGACATGCACCCGCAAGCTCAATCCCATTGGATGGACGCATCCTACAAGAAAAACGGCGACAAGTGGGCGCGTGTCGCAGAAAAGGCGGTGATTTCGTCCCTTGGATGAACAGAAACCTAAAACCTTAGTGTCTGCGGAGGAAAACGCAGACGTGAGCCGCGCCGTGCGGCAATGGCTGAATACGTACCCGGATAAACCGCTTTCCAAGCTCGATTTTGAATGGTTGGGTGAGAAAAGCGGTTTATGCATTTCCACCATTCAGGCGGCGTACAAAACCAAGCAGTTTATCGACGGCTCGTATCAGGCGCAGTACCAATTTAAACTTATTTATCGCGTCCCGGCGAAGAATGCCGACGAGAGAATGAGCGCGGACGAGGTACTGGATACATACGGCGCGTGGGCGGAGGCGAATGCGGATAGCCTGACGATTGCGGACGGTATCCGCGTGCGCAAAGTCAAACGCGACACGGCGGCGGCTCTTTTTGCCCGATATGAGGGCGATGTAGAGGATCACCAGATCCTTTTAACTTTAATTTACGAGGTGATATAACGAATGGCTGAATACACGTTTACCACTACTGCTGGTCAGACTGTGGCGCGTGAGCTGCTTCTCGCTTATCTGAACACCGGCACGAGTTCCGCTCCTGTTTGGTCGGTGATCGGCAAGCGCGTGGAGGACAGCTCCGAGGAATACGACTGGTCTACCGAGAGCAAGAAAGACATTCTCGGCGACACCTACGGCACGATGAAGAAGCCTGTCATTACGCAGTCTTTCGAGCCGTGCGAGCTTGACAGCGGCGACGCGGCGCAGCAGAAGATCTGGAAGCTCGCCGTTGTCGATCAGGACGCGATGGCGCTTGCGGCTATGGACATGCTCATCGTCCACACTTACGCTGGATTTGCCGAGCGCTACGAGGCGTGCATGGTCGAGGTCACTGGTCTCGGTGGCGAGGGCGGCGGCAGCGTCGGTATGCCCATCAACGTAACCTACGGCGGCACGCGCACGAAGGGCACTGCCACGAAGGGCACTAGCGGCGCTATCGAGTTTACGCCGGAGACCTGAATTTTTGGAGGTTAAGCAATGCTTGAACTTAGACATGATACCGGAGTGCAGGAAATCTCCATCAACGGAAAGGTGACGGTGTTGCTCAACCTCACCGACATTGACTTTATCGAGCGCGTTTTTAATGCGTTTGACGCGATGGACAAGCAGCAGGACAAATACCAGGCGATGCTCGCCGGGGAGAACGACGCGAAGAAAATCTTTGCTGCCGCCCGTGCGATGGACGGGGAGATGCGAGAGCTTATCAACGGTCTTTTCGGCTTTGACGTTTGCACTCCCCTGTATGGCACGATGAACACCTACGCGATGGCGGACGGTCTGCCCGTGTGGTGCAACCTGATGCTCTGCCTCATCGACAACATGAACGATACCTTTACGGCGGAAAAGAAAAAGACGAATCCGAAGCTGCAAAAGTATCTCGCAAAATTCAAGAAATGATCTACTCCCTGCCGGTGTCGCTTTCCGTCGGCGGTGCAGACCATGCGATACGCTCGGACTACAGGGTTATTCTCGATCTCATAGAGGTCTTGAATGACCCTGATTTTTCCGATACAGACAAGGCGGAGGCGACAATACAGACGATTTTTCCCGATTGGGAAACACTGACGGACTATTCGGAAGCATTGGAGAAGAGCTTCTGGTTCATCGACCTCGGACAGCCGCACGGGAAGAAATCCGCCCGCCTTGTGGATTGGGAAAAGGACTTCCCGTATATCGTCGCGCCGGTCAACCGTGTGCTCGGCTACGAATGCCGCTCTGTCGAATATCTCCACTGGTGGACATTCATGGGCGCGTACATGGAGATCGGCGGAGACTGTGCGTTCTCGCAGATCGTGTCGCTGCGCTCGAAACTTGCCAAAGGTAAAAAGCTCGAAAAATACGAGCGGGAATGGCTGCGGCAGAATCGGGATTTGGTAACGCTCCCGACGAAGTACACGGCAGAGGACGAAGAAATGTTGAAGAAATGGATGTGATGCGATGGCGACAGAAATTAGATTCCCGGTAGAAATCGACGCCGGGCAAGCCGCCAAAGAATTGGACAAACTCCAACGCGACATGGACAGGCTCAAAAAGAACATGGAGAGCGGCGAGGCGAAACGCGCACCCATCGTTGAACAGCTCAAACAGGCGCAGGATGAGGCGGCGCAGGCTTATGATAAGGTCGAAAAGCTGAAATCCTCATTGGCCGAGAGCGAGGCAAAAAACGCAATTAACGCCAATGCTGATCCGCAGACATGGATCGAAGAGACCCAGCGGCAGGCGGAAATCAAAGCGCAGCTTTCCGAGCAGGAAAAGATTCTCGCGGCGAAAGAGAAAGCCGCACAGCGGCTTGAAGCGCAGGACGCGAAAATCGTTGACAAACTGAAACAGCAGACAGCGGAGCTGGAAGAACAGAAAAAAAGAGCTGGGGAGCTGACGCAGACAATCACCGATGCGTCCAAAGGCGCTGACATCAAGGCCGCGATGGAGGGGGCGCAGCAGTCCATCAAAAGCGGCATAAAAAATCTGCTCAAATACGGCATCGGTATCCGCTCGCTGTTTGTTCTTTTCCGAAAGCTAAAGCAATACACCATTGAAGCGGTTAGGGCTTATGCCGAGAACGACCCGGAGACGAAGAAAAGCATTAACGAACTGAAAGCGTCTTTGCAGGGGCTAAAGGCGTCATGGGGCGCTGCGTTTGCTCCAATTCTTACTGCGGTTATCCCGGTATTGCAGACGCTCATTGGCTGGATCACAAAGGCTGTGGACGCTATCGCGGCGTTCTTTGCGGCTCTTAGTGGGAAAAGCACATTCAAGCGGGCCATAACCAACACGGGAAAGTTGAGCGACAATCTATCCTCCGGCGCTGGCGCTGCAAAGGAAATGAAAAAGCAGCTCATGGGCATTGATACGCTGACCATTGCGCAGGATTCGTCCTCCGGTGGCGGCGGGGGCGGTTCCGGCAGCGGGATCAAGTACGAAGATGTAGCCATCAGCGACAAGATCAAGAACAACCTCGGGCTTATCAAAAACCTGTTGGAGGGGATAGCAGCACTTGCTATCGGGCTTGCGTTCGGGAAAACTGCCGCGAGTATTGCGCTGGTTCTTTTCGGCACTCTGGATTTGATTGATGCTTTTAAAAATTTCATCAACACCGGAAGCCTTACGAAAGACATGTGCGCGGAGATGTCAACCGGGTTTCTTAAAATCGGTATCGGTCTTGCCCTTCTCACCGGATCATGGATACCGCTTGCAATCGGAGCGTTCCTTGCTCTCGGTTCATTCCTGTCCGGGTGGTGGGATGACATCACAGCGTTTTTCGACAAGATCAGCGGCATAGTCAATGGGTGGTTCGACAATGCGCTGAAAACGCTTTCCGAAAAGGGCAACGTCCTTTCGCAAGTATTCATTCTGCTTTACGGCGTCGTTCAGTATTCTTTTAACAATATCGTCGGCGCTATTCGCACGGCATTGTCACTTATAAAAGCGATCTTTGAAACGCTGGCCGCTGTTGTATACGGTTTCGCCACCGGCGATTGGTCGGCGGCGCTTGAAAAGATCAAGAGCGCGTGGATCGACGTATGGGTCGAAATCAAACGCTGGGGCGCGTCCCTTATCAACAGTATCCTTGGCACTGTGGAAGCATTTGTAAACAGCGTTATTACGATGTTCAATAACCTCGTCGGGGCGTTCAGCAGCGTTTTGCAATTCTTCGGCGGCGGCGGTATAAACTGGCGTGCAAGCTCTGTATCTATTCCGCGTCTCGCCAAGGGCGGTATCGTCAAAAAGGGCACTCCGTTTATTGCCGGTGAAAATGGCTCGGAGGCCGTCATTCCGCTTGAGAGAAACACACGGTGGGTGTCGATGGTCGCGGACGGCATCATTGACCGTATGACGGATAAGTTCGCCGGTTTGAGCATGAAAATGCCCGCCGTTGCTATGGGCGGTGTAGTGCCGCCTAATGCGTTTTCCTCCGGGTATGGGTATGGTATATCCCCAGAGTTGGAAAGTAAGCTAGACGCGCTTCTCGACCGTTTAACGGCGCGTGGCAACGAACAAATCAAACCGAGCGACGTTTACCTTGATAAGCGCAAGGTCGGCGAGATCATGTACACCTACACCGAGGAACGGAACAGGGGGCGCGGCAAATGAAACTGATCGTCAACGGCGTTGATATGCTTCCGTATCTTGACGGCGGCGGGTACACCGTGACACGCGAGGACGGAGACAGCTCGGACGCGGGGCGCACGATGGATTACACCATGTACCGGGCGAGGATCTCAACGAAATTCCGCATTGATGCAACTTTTAAGCCGCTGTACACCAAAGACGCCGAGATCGTTCTACCGGCGCTTATGCCGGAGTATGTAGAAGTAACATACACAAACCCGTGGTTAAAGGGCACGCAAGTCACGACGATGTACAACAGCACAGGCAAGGCTACGGTCGATACATCTTTCGGTGATGGGAAAGAACGCTGGAACATTGATGCGCTCTCCCTTGTGGAGAGATAGCCATGCAGAACACAAGCGCAACCTACAAGGAAATCGTCGCCGGTACGCATTGGTTCGAGACCAAGCTCGTCATCGGCGACGAGTTTTATTTGATCGATGAGCACGCAGACTATATCACGTTCGGCGGGACGAGGATTTACTACGATTCCGATTCCGGCGGCTATGGCGGGAATATGCTCAAAGAGATCAAGACCACGCAGCACCTTTTCACGGACGACAAGCCTATGGTCGGGTGCTGTGTAGCCGCGGAAATCGATGTCACGATGGTAAAGCCGACGGCGACGATCAAGAGAATGTCCTCCATCAAGCCGTTTATCCGTGCCGTGAACGACACGAAGGAAAGCGAATGGATACCAAAGGGCGTGTTTTATATCGATACGCGCTCCGACGGGGAGAGCACGGACGAGATCGTATTCCACGGATACGACGCTATGTTAAAGGCCGAGAACGATTTTCCCGTGAATGGGAACATCGGCGAATGGCCCAAAACGGACATTGACGTTGTAAGCCTTATTGCTGGGCATATGGGTGTGGAGGTCGATACGCGCACGTTTGACATCATGCAGCGTGGGTATCTTGTCCAGTATCCCGGCGGCTACGCTATGAGGGAAATCCTCGGATACATCGCGGCAATGTACGCCGGAAACTTTATAATGTCGGACGATGGAAAGCTCCGTCTTGTCCGGCTGAATGAGATCGGCATCGAGACACACTATCTCGTGGATACCGCCGGGTATGTCCTCACGTTCGGAGGTGACAGGATCCTTGTCTGAATCGGTTTTTATCGGAAGAAGCGCAAAAGGATATACAACGACGCCCGAACTCCCGAAGTATACAAAAGTCCGTATCAACGTGGACGATGATTCCTTCTATGAGGCCGGGAGCGGGGACAACGTCTTAGAGCTTGACTGCCCGTGGGGTTCTCAACAGATGGCAAACGACATCTTAGAGAGCATCGGGGAGTTTGTCTATCGTCCGTATGACACGGAATGGGCAAAGCTCGACCCTGCGGCAGAGTTGGGTGACGGCGTTACCATCAACGGCGTTTTTTCCGGCATATATGTCAACGAAACGAATTTCTCAACGCTGATGGCGGCGCGTATCGCCGCACCGCAGGAGAACGCGGTTGACCATGAGTATCCATATAAATCCCCGACCGACCGGAAGACCACCCGGCAGTTTGCCGAGACGAGGGCAAGCCTTAGAGTTAACGCCGCGAGCATTCAGGCGGAGGTCACGGCCAGAGAAACGAGCGAAGCGGAAATGCGGGCGGCTTTGGAACTACACGCGCAGGAGATTGCCGCGAGAGTGACGCAGACCGGCGGCAATTCCGCCTCTTTTGGTTGGTCTCTGACGGCGGACGGGTTTGTGCTGGAAAGCTCAGGGCAGGAAGTGTTCAGGGCGACGAAAGACGGTGTGGACATCACCGGCAAGATAACGGCAACGTCCGGATTTATTGGAAGTAAGAACAAGGGTTTCACCATCACGGAGAACGCCATTTATAACGCGCTGTCCTCTCTCTATGGCACGGTGAACGGCGTTTATATCGGTACAGATGGCATCGCTCTCGGCGGCGGGAAATTCCGCGTAAACAGCTACGGGCAACTGTATGCAACGGACGGAACGTTTACCGGGAATGTGTTTGCAAATCGCATTCAAACCGGCACGCAAAATGGGGAGTATGCGGGATACATATCCGGCGGTCAGATAGGCGGCGGGACAATAACCTCTGCCAACACAAATAGCTGGATAAATACCGGCATTGCCAACGCATACGACTTTGCGGAATTTATAATGGGAAACTTAGGAGCATCATACGCCACTATAAATAATCTAAAAACTGGGTTGACCTTCAAATTCAAAGATTATTTCGTTACGTGGAAATATGTAAAACTCGGAGATGGCACATATGCATGGATATTAGCGAGGGGTTAAAAATGATTTTTGCAAATGACAGAGCGTTTAATTGTTCTTTTTTCGGCGTAAGCACTGCTGGGAATATGCATGTAGTCATTACAGGATCAACGATCGTTGAGATTGCCGACTTCTTTTCAAAGAAAACGAACTTAGAAAAAATCCGTTATGAAAGCAACGGGGAATCTTACGAGTATACAGGTTTTATAAAACTTGTAAGCATTTCCGCACAGAATGACGGAATCCGAGTAACGCTTCGTCGGCTTTTTGCCGGGGAGGAAGAATGAACGAGCTTAATAAAATCAAGGAGCTTCTCGGCACTCTCCGCGTCGATGGATGGGAGAATTTCGAGAAGCTCGTTTACATCAAGCTGCTTATTGAGAAATTGATGGCGGCGGAAACAAAGGAGGGCTAATCCTTGGCTGACAAAACAGTAGGCGAACTTCCGAGAGCATCAACCGTAACAACGACAGATCTGTTTGTTATGGAACAGGCGGGACAGGCAAAGTCTCTGACCGGACAGGTGCTTATCAACGACCTTGCAACGGCTCTTGACGGTCATGGCGGGATTAAAAGCATTACCCTGAACGATGATTATACCCTTACGTTCACGATGGCGGACGATACGGAGGTAACAACTACTTCGGTACGCGGTGCGACCGGCGCAAAGGGCGACAAGGGAACGGACGGGCGGGCAATCACGAGCGTTACGAAAATCAGCACGTCCGGCCTTGTGGATACTTATAAAATCTCGTTCTCGGATAACACAAGCACCAACTTTACCGTGACAAACGGCTCATCCATCAAGAGCATCGCCAAAACCGGAACAAGCGGCTTGACGGACACCTACACCGTGACGCTCACGGACGGAACGACATCCACGTTCAACGTAAAGAACGGAAACGGTATAGCGTCCATCACGCTGCAAAGCGGAACGCACGCCGCCGGAACGACGGATACTTACAAGATCACGTTCGACAATGGAGAGTTTACCACATTCTCCGTCTACAACGGAATGAACGGCTCCGGCTCTGTCGTGACAGTGAACATGAAATCGCCGGACGCCTCCGGCAATGTGACGTTAACCGGCGACGATATCCCCGTTAGCGCAGACGATGAAACTACGATCCCCGATGCGATTGAAGCGAAACAGGCGGCGACAAAAGATCTTGCCGCAGAAGCGACGCTTGCGGACGGGGACTATTTCCCGTTCTATGATGTTTCCGTATCGCTGAACCGGAAAACCCCTTGGTCTAACATCGTGTCAAAAATCCGCGCGGCCTTTAAGACCACGGCGCTGCCCGTCGATTCCGGCGGCACGGGCGCAACGACGGCGGATGCGGCGCGGGCAAATCTTGGCGCGCTGTCCAACGCCAACGGCGCGGTTGGCACGGCGAATCTCGGAAGCAATGTCGTGACTGCTGAGAAGCTCGCGAACGACATTCCGTATACGAAGTTCGGCCTTTCCGCCGATCAGGTGCGGCATGTTTACGCCGGAACGACGGAGCCGGGCGCCGAGCTCGGCGCGGACGGGGATATCTATCTTATGTATTCGGAGTGAGGTGCGGGTATGGCATGGTCGAAGACCGCTCCGACGCTGCCCAGCGGCAGCGCTTGGGAGCAGGAAAAGAGCATTTCGGGATGGTCAAACCACTGGAACTTTACCGGAAAGCTCTACATCGCCCGTCTGAATGGCAGGCAGTTTGCTGTTAAAGCAGAGCTTACGAGCACAAACGGCAGCTACGGGACGTATTACCCGCCGTCCAACTGGAAGCTCCGGTGCGATGTCGGCGGCGTTGCGGGAACAGAGGACACGTCCTTCGGCGTAACCAAAGGAACGACCACATTCTACTTCGTCGGCGAAGCCGGAGAGGGCGTAACGATAACCGTAAAGGTCGGCGGTGTTGACGCCGCGGTCGCCGTCCAAACCGCGACATTTACCGCCCCAGCGCTGCTCGGCTCGACGCTTTATTTCAAGGTCGGCGGGACGTGGAAGCAGGCGACGCTGTACCGCAAGGGCGGCACATGGAAAAATGCGCTGGCAAAATTCAAAGCAGGAGGGACATGGAAATGAACGGTATTGACGTTTCCGAGCATCAGGGCGATTTTGACTTCACCCCTTACAAAGATGGCTTTGTCATCATCCGCGGCGGCTACGGCATCCGAAATGCCGACAAATGGGCGGAGCGCAACATTGCCAAATGCGATGCGCTCGGTATCCCGTGGGGCATCTACTGGTACAGCTATGCGCTGAATGTGCAGACGGCTAAATTGGAGGCGGAGCGGTGTCTGCGCTTCCTCAATGGCCGAAAGCCCCGTCTCGGCGTGTGGTTTGATATGGAGGACGCGGACGGGTATAAGGTGAAAAACGGTTTCCCCACGGACGAGACCATAACCGCAATGTGCAAAACGTTCTGCGCGGCTATGGAAGAGGCAGGGAACAGAACGGGCGTATATGCGTCGCAGAGCTGGTTTGACGAGCATATCGGGAATACCGGCTACGACAAATGGATCGCGGCGTGGGGCTGGAACGACGGGGAGCATTATCCCGATCTGACTGGGAAATGCATCTTTCACCAGTACCGCGGGGAGCCGCTCGACCTTGATATCATGCATGTCCCGCTGTCCTATTTCGACGATGGAGCGGCGGGCGGAGCAGAGCCCTGCCCAGACGAAAAGGAAGGAATGACTGTGAGCATTCCGGCAATGGCGCAGGAGGTGCTCGACGGAAAGTGGGGCAACGGTGAGGAGCGAAAGCAGAAGCTCGGCGCGTGGTTTTACGATCTCGTGCAGGGCGAAGTGAACCGGATACTCGGAGTAAAGTAGGAGAAATAAATGGAAATCATAAAGGCAATCATCACCGCATGCGGCGGGGCTGCCGTTGCGGGCATCTTCTCGCTGATCCTCGCCAACCGTAAGAACAAAAGCGAGATTGTGAAGCGTTTGGACGCCTTAGACGGTAAGCTCGTAAAGCACATTGAGGACGACGCCGCGTGTCGTGCTGACGAGGCGCGAAGCCGCATCCTCCGCTTCGGCGATGAGGTGCGGCAGGGTGTTCTTCACACCGCCGAGCATTGGGCTGACGTTCTTCGGGACGTTGACCGATACGAGGACTATTGCTCCGGCCACCCGCTATACGAAAACAACCGCGCCGCAAACACCATTCAGCATCTTAACAGCGTCTACGCGGGACATCTAAAGAAAAACGATTTTTTGAAGTAAGGAGAATTTGCAATGAACGAGATTATCACTACCTACTGCATGGAAATCATCAAGTACATCATCCTCGCCGTCTGCGGCATTGCTGCGTCTTACGCCGCGAAGCTGTACGAGAAGTATGTCAACACCGATACCAAGCGCAAGGTAGCGGCAACTACCGTTGCGTACATTGAACAGGTGTATAAGGATATCCACGGCGACGAGAAACTGTCCCGCGCCATGGCCGTTGCCGCCTCCATACTCGAACAGAAGGGCATCAAAACCACGGAGGACGAGCTTAAGGTGCTTCTCGAAGCCGCCGTTAAGGAAATGAACGATAAGTTCAAAGCCGCCTGACGGCAACAAAAACTTTGTAAACCGACACTACGGAAAGATGAAAGAATCCGTAAAAACGTTCTGCCGCATCAATGGCGTGGAGGCGTCTGAAAGCCTCTCAGAGACACTTTTTAACGCATATATGGAGAGTGTAGCCGATGACGACAGAGAGCATCCTACGGAGTTTAACAACGCCGGGGACAAAGAATAAGCTGCAATTCCCGCGAGAGCTGCGCGAACAGTTTGAGCGGGACTGCGGCTTTACCGATGAGGAATTAAAAATCTTCCGTCTGCGGGCAAAGGGCATGAGCGTTTTGCAAATCTCCTTCGCCATGCAGACGGACACGGAACTGTACGGCACAGAGAAAGTTGAGCGCCGTATACGGGCGATTAAGGACAAGATCGCCGCTGCAATCGAATGATGGATTATTGATGGATTATTGAGGGCTAACCGATGGGTTAGCCCTCTTTTTTTATGTGACAATGGGGGCAGAAAGGACGTGAAGCAATGGAAAACTACTACCAGCAGCCACAGCAGTTTTACGGCGGATATCAGAGACAGCAGCCCATGCAGCAGATTGCTCCCGGATACGTCTGCAAGCCGGTCACGAGCCGCGAAGAGGCTATTGCCACAAGCACGGACTACTTTTCTCTCGGTGTCGTCATGCCGGACATTGGGCACGGAATGATCTACCTGAAACGCTTCAACCAGCAGACGGGTGCATCGGATTTCTTTGATTTCAAACTGTTCACGCCTGAACAAGCCCCAGCGGTAGAGTACGCCACAAAAGCCGACCTTGACGCGCTACGGGCGGAGCTGACCGCCAAAAAGCGCCGGAGGGTAGAAGATGATGACGAATAATCCGATTTTCAATTTAATTAACCTCGCCCGTACCGGCGGAAACCCGATGACGCTAATGCAGCAGATGGCTGGACGCAATCCGCGGGCGCAACAGGCTTTGCAGATGGTACAGGGAAAGACGCCCGACCAGCTCCGGCAGATGGCGGAGAACATGGCGAAGGAACGCGGAACGACTGTGGACGAAATCGCCCGAGGATTAGGGCTTAAATAAACACTCTCCTATCAGTTTACGGCATCTTGACAAAAAGCCGCTTCTCGAATGCAGCCGGGAGGCGCGCGCCCGGATGTAAATAAACTGATAGGAGTTTTTTCTATGGCAGACGATTTTATGAACGGCTTCCTTGCCGGACAGGGCGACAATAACCGAAGCGGTCTTTTCGGCGGCGACGGTTGGTGGGCAATCATCATCTTTGCGCTGATTTTCGGCTGGGGGAACGGCGGCTACGGCTTTGGCAGCGGCAATTCCGGCGGTGTAGTTGATGGCTATGTTCTCACCTCCGACTTTGCGAACATTGAGCGCAAGATCGACGCGGTGAACAATGGCGTTTGTGACGGCTTCTACGCGATGAATACCGGAATGCTTAACGGCTTTGCTGGTGTGACGCAGGCCGTGACGAGCGGATTCTCTGCGGCGGAGCTTGCCCGATGCAATCAGCAGGCGGCGCTCATGCAGCAGCTCAACGCCATGCAGATGCAGAACCAGAACTGCTGCTGCGAGAATCGGCAGGCTATCGCACAGGTTCGCTATGACATGGCGACGCAGGCGTGCGATACCCGGAACACCATCCAGAATGTTGCCCGTGACATCACGGACAACCAGAACGCCGGAACCCGCGCTATCCTCGATTTCCTCACGCAGAGCAAGATTCAGAGCCTTGAAGCGGATAATCAGGCGCTGCGTCTGGCCGCGTCCCAGAGCGCCCAGAACGCGACGCTCATTAACGCGCTGCGCCCGTCCCCCGTTCCCGCGTATCAGGTGCAGAACCCTTACTGCTGCAACCAGAACACCTGTTGCGGGTGCTGAAAATGTGATCGGGGCGGGACATCCCGCCCCTGAAAGGAGTTAAAAATGGCTTGCAAACCTGTATGTCAGCTTTGCAAAAGGCTGATCCTTAGCCAGTCGATCACGTTTACCGGCGGGAATCTGGTTGTCAATCTTCCAGATGGCAACTACTCCAACGGTGAAAAATACTGTATCGTTCTGGCGCAGAGCATCCCAACGACGGCGACGATTAACGCGCCTGTCGTGTTTACCATCGGCGCGGGAACGGCGCAGTTCCCGCTGACGAATCGTTGTTGCGCTCCCGTAACTGCATGTGGTGTGCGGACGCGGACGAAGTACAGCACGATTGTAGTCACCAACGCCACGGGCGGCACGTTCCGAATGATCGGGAAGCCGTGCTGCTCGCCGAGCAATGATCTTACCGCTATTAACGCGGAGACAGGAGCAGCGACATGAGAGCGGACAGAATCAGACGCATCCGAGACTACCAGACACAGAATAACCGTGACTACGAGCCGCAGGACAGATACCGCGACAGCCGAGGCCGCGAGCATTACAACAACGGGCGCTATGCCCCGCGCAACGAATACCGCGACGAATACACGGACTACTACGACGACCGCCGACGAATCGGATTCTCCTACGAGCCTCGTATGGGAGAGAGCTACGGCGGCGAGTACGACCGCGGCTATGCCGGAGTGTACGACCGCATGACCCGCGAAATGGCGGACGAGTGGATGCGTGGCCTTGAGAATGAGGACGGCAGCAGGGGCGCGCATTGGAGCTATGACCAGACCAAGAATCTTCTTGAACAGAAGAAAATAGACTGTGATCCGATGGAGTTCTATGTCGCCATGAACATGCTGTACTCGGACTACTTCAAGGTGGCAAAGAAATTCAACGTCAACAACACGGAGTTCTACGCAGACCTTGCCGAAGCGTTTCTTTGCGATAAGGACGCGGACGAAGATAAGCTCGTGCGGTATTACGAGTGTATCGTCGAATGACATTTTTTTCAATTAGCAGGAAGCGCCGGGGAATTTCTGGCGCTTCTTTCAGTTCTTCAAATTTTTGTTGACACTGTATGTACATTGGTTTACAATGCAACCATAAGGGCAAGAGATGAACGCCCGAAGAAAGGAAAAACAACCATGAAAAACGAGTTCACGAAAGAGAACGCCCACGATTGGGCAGAGCTTGACCACGTTTACCTTGTTCAGGATGAACCGATCTACGGCGCGGGCGGGCACCCGGACGTATTTGAAAAGGCTTTCCGCACTCTGGAAGAGGCGAACGACGACGCCCGCGAGCAGTGGCACTACCTCACAGAGCGCGAGCGCAAGCAGCGGCACATCTGGGTCTTCCGCGTGGATCGCGAAGACCTCGACCAGAGCATTGCTGACGAAGACCTCCCGATTGACTGGAAAGCCTATGGCTGCGCCGGGTCTACCGAGGGTTGCTTCGACAGTTCAGAGGCAAAATAATGGCAAAGACAGAGCGCGTCAATCTCCGCCTCACACCGGAGATGAAAGAAAAGTTGCAAAAAGCCGCCGATGCGGAGAACCGGACACTGACAAATTACATCGAAAACATAATCATCAAGGCATTAAAAGAGGAGGGCTGAAAGGCCCTCCTCTTTGCTTTATAAAATCAACCGCGTGCTTCATTGAGCATGTCGAAAATGTTATAAATTTTTGCAAGAAAATTCAATTAAACAGTTGACATTCTAAACTATATAGTTTATAACTACAACTGTAAGGCAAGGGCGAAAGCCTTTTACGAAAGGAAGTGAGGACATGCCTGACGTGAACGTCACGGAAGCGTTGCTCAGAGCGATTCTTGAGCTGATCGAAACTTGCGATTCGCTCGAAGAGCTGCGAGAGCGCGTTAAGCGTATCATGCAGAAGCATTAAAAAATCGGTGAGCGCCCCAGCTAAAGCCGCTCACCGAAAGCCACAGGATGGGGCTTAGAGCCTTGCCAAAGCCCCTTTCCTTTTCTACCTTAACACGGCAAGGCGCAAATGTAAAGGAGAAAAAACTATGTGCGTAAGCGAGTACATCAATTTGATCGCAGCGGCTGACAGCATTGACACGCTTCGGTATATTGTGTCTTTTGCCGCGAATGACGACAGCATTTCCAATGCCGAGTATGAATTCATCTACCAGACGGCGGAGGAGGCGATTGTATGAACAAGAAAATTTGCGCGTTGATAACTGACCGCCTGATTGAGGAAATGGAAAAGGGCGTCATCCCGTGGGACAAGCCTTGGACGGGCGTTGGTGCTGTTTCCCACACCACCGGCAAGCCGTACAGCCTGCTTAACCAGTTAATTCTTGGTTGCGCGGGCGAGTGGGTGACGATGAATCAGATCAAAGCTGAAAAGGGCCATTTGAAGAAAGGCTCTAAAGGCCGCCCGGTTGTTTTCTGGAAACAGGTGACAACGAGCTTGACGGACGAGAGCGGAGAGCCAACAGAAAAGATCGTACCGATGCTTAGATACTACACCGTGTTCAATGTCGAAGATTGCGAGAATATCAAAATCAAATATCCTCCCGAACTCCAAAAGCACGCAAACCCGGTATCGGAGGCCGAGGACATCATTACCGCTTATGTTGAGCGCGAGGGCGTAAAGCTGATCCGCGATAATCTGTCCGACGAAGCGTTTTACAGCCCGTCACGTGATGCAATCGTCATTCCGAAGATTGAACAATTCCCTAATGATGCATTGTATTACTCGACAGCCTTTCACGAGATGGCACATTCTACCGGGCATAAAACAAGGCTTGATCGCTTTGCTTGCGGTTCTGGCGCAGCGGCTTTTGGAAGCGATGACTACAGCAAAGAAGAGCTTGTAGCGGAGCTCGGCGCGGCAAACCTTGTTGCCTATGTAGGGATAGAAACAAGAGCTTCTTTCCGAAATAGCGCTGCATATCTTCAAGGTTGGATGCAAGTTCTAAAAAATGATCCAACTATGATAATCTCTGCCGCTGGCAAAGCTGAAAAAGCAGTAAACTATATTTTAGGGGATGCATAGTGCATCCCCTGTTTAGCTATATTATACCATAACAGGTGTTAAGGTTCTTTATAGCCAAACAAGTTCAAAAAAGATGTCGCCGTTTTCTG
>ERZ773224.829-NODE-829-length-41764-cov-4.777698_pt1 | contig 41764 bp, 28 predicted proteins | sample MGYA00580526_ERZ773224 | MGnify/ENA primary metagenome ERZ773224 (study PRJEB29015, sample SAMEA2737743) | human gut metagenome | biome: human gut; feature: human-associated habitat; material: faeces | place: China | collected 2012 ... | reverse complement strand
CAGCCGGGCACTCAGCTCCTCCAGCGCGAAGGGCTTCACCAGATAGTCGTTCGCGCCGCTGTCCAGCCCGGCCACGCGGTCGGCGATGGCGTCGCGCGCGGTGAGCAGCAGCACGGGCGTGGTTTTGCCGGCGGCGCGCAGCTTTTTGAGCACGCTCAGCCCGTCCAGATGCGGCATCATGATGTCCAGTATCGCCGCGTCGTAATCGGCGGCCTGAAGATAATCCCAAGCCTGCTGTCCGTCAAGGCAGCTGTCCACGCCATAGCCCTCGGCGACAAGGCGGCGCGTCACAAGGTCGTTTAGATCCCGCTCGTCCTCTGCATAGAGTATTCGCATGATGATTCTCCTTCAGCCTGTGTGATGTCCCGTCATTGTACCGCGCGCGGATGAGAGGAATATTAGAGCGCGATTCCAGCGCGCTGGCGGAGAGCGCCTCGATGTGGCGGCTGTTCATGCTGCGGCCTTTCGATGAGAAAATTGTAGCATTGCGCTGTTAAGATGTCAATCGAATGGCAATGTGACCGGTTTTTTCTGCGTTTATGGCCGGAATTGAGTCAAAAGTGTGTAGAAACTGAAAATGGAAATACGTACAATGGACTCATCAAACAAAGCGGAGCGTGTCTTTCATGAGCAAATCAGTCGGAGGGAAGAAAAAGAGCAAATGAATAACCACTGTGCATGGTTTGAAAGTCAATACGGTAAAAACGCAACTGTTGATAGATTTATGATTATTCCAACCAAAACACTATCTTATGAAGGAGACTTTTTTCCTGCATCTGTTTGTCCTCCTGAGTTTTCTTGTGTCGTATCATAAACGCATGATTTCCCTTCAAAAAGCGGTTGGCAAATTCGAAGCCGATGGCATTGGCTTCCTCCGGCGTAACCTCGCCCGGCTTGAAGGATTGGCGCACCTGATAGGCGATAACTTCATGTTTTTGCGTCCGCCCGGTATAAGTTCGGTACTGGCGGCGCGACAGCGCAAATTCCGCAAGGCGAAGCGGATTGCTGCGATAGGACGAGGTCTCGCCTGAGGGGATGAGCTCGTCGGTGGTGGTCACGGGGTCGGTGATGACGCAGGCGACCCTGAGGAGCAGATTCTCGGGAAGAGCGGCCATGGCCGGCCAGTCAGTGATGTTGGGACCGTACTTGAGTTCCACGGAGGAATCGGCCCTGCCCCAGCCTTGGTAGCAGCGCTCTCTGTAGATATTGGCGTCGAAATGGTAGGTGAGATCGGGGTTGATCTTATCCCAGTCAAGATCCGTGGCAGGGGTGAGGCGTCCGGCGTTGGCCGCGGTAGCGGCGATGGAGCGGGCGTCCATGAGGGCCACGCCCGCGACCTGGCCGTTGCCGGGCTTGGAGCCCTCGCGGTTCGGGAAGTTGCGGGTGGAGTGGCGGATGGACAGGGCGCCGTGAGCCGGGGTGTCGCCCGCGCCGAAGCAGGGGCCGCAGAAGGCGTTCTTGATGAGGGCGCCGGCTTCCATGAGCTTTACATAGGAGCCGTTGCGCACGAGGGCGATGGCCTGGGGCTCGGAAGCGGGGTAGACGGAGAGGGAGAAGGGCGTGTTGCCGATGCTCTTTCCGTCAAGGATGGCGGCGGCGAGGGTCAGGTTCTCGAAGGAGCCGCCGGCGCAGCCGGCGATGAGGCCCTGATCCACATGGATGCCGTCGGCGTGGATCTTGTCCCTGAGCCTGAAGCTGTCGGCGAGTCTGCCGAACTGTTTGTGGGCAGCATCCTCGATTTCACCGAAGATATCCTTCGCGTGGGCGATGACTTCGGTCACCGGGTACGCGTTGCTCGGATGGAAAGGCAGGGCCATCATGGCCGGCACTTTGGCGAGGTCGATGACGATGCAGCGGTCGAAGGCGGCGGGGGCGTCGTGGGAGAGCTTCTTGTAGTCCCCGGCGCGGCCGTGTTCGGTGAGGTAGGCCTTGACCCTGTCGTCCGTCTCCCAGATGGAGGAGAGGCAGGTGGTCTCGGTGGTCATGACGTCGATGCCCATGCGGTACTCGACGGAGAGGTTCGCGATGCCGGGGCCGGCGAACTCGAGGACGCGGTTCTTGACGAAGCCGCTCTTGAAGACGGCGCCGACAAGGGCGACGGCCACGTCCTGCGGGCCCACGCCGGGCTGGGGGGCGTTCTCGAGCCACACGAGGACGGTCTCGGGCTCCGCGATGTCGTAGGTGCGCTTCAGAAGCTGCTTCACGAGCTCGGGGCCGCCTTCGCCCACGCCCATGGTGCCGAGGGCGCCGTAGCGGGTGTGGCTGTCGGAGCCGAGGATCATGCGGCCGCAGCCGGCCATGGTCTCGCGCACGTACTGGTGGATGACGGCCAGGTTCGGGGGAACGTAGTTTCCGCCGTACTTCTGGGCTGCGGTGAGCCCGAAGAGGTGGTCGTCCTCGTTGATGGTGCCGCCCACGGCGCAGAGGCTGTTGTGGCAGTTGGTGAGGGCGTAGGGAACGGGAAATTCCTTCAGGCCGCTGGCTCTGGCGGTCTGGATGATGCCCACGAAGGTGATGTCGTGGGAGGCGAGCCCGTCAAAGGTGATGTGCAGAAGGCTGTCCCTGTCGGAAGCCTTGCTGTGGGCCCTGAGGATGCGGGAGGCCAGGGTGTTCTTCTTCGCCTGGGCGATGTCGGTGCCGGTGGCCCGGGCTTCCTCTTCGCCGAGGAGCCTGCCGTCCTTGAGAACGGTGAGTTTGTCGCTGAGTGTAATCATGAGCTGCTCGTGGATATGTGCGGTTTTGGGAGGCGGGAAATCCGCCTCCCTGAAGTTGTCTGCGGGAGGAAAAATCAGCCCCTGTCCTGTTCCTCGTGCTGGGCGAGTTCCAGTTCCTGGGCTCTCTTGAGAAGCTGTTCGAGCTGGATGTCGCAGCCGAGGACGCCGGTGATGTTGTCATCCTTGTCCGTGACGGCGCAGGAAACCGTGATCACCAGCTTGCCCGTGAACCTGGACTGATAAACGTCCATGATGTTCAGGTCGCCTGTGGCCATGGGCTTTTTGAACCATTCCCTGTCGGAGAAGTCATAGCCGATGGGCAGGGCCTCGTACTTCTCCTGGTAGGCCGGATCCGTGATGGTGGAGCACTTGAGCTTGCCCTGGGCGTCCGTGAGATAGAGGTACTGGATGAAGGGGTATTCCTTCGCGAATTCGTTGAGGCGGCTGCAGGCGTCCTTGCCGTAGGTGAGCAGGGATTCCTCCTCGGCCAGCTTGATGAGCAGGTGGGCGGAAAGCTCGCCGGCCAGCTGCTTCATATGGTCGAATTCGGAAGTGAAGAGCTCGGGCATGAAGCGGTGCGCCAGAATTTCCATTTCCTCGTAGGAGTAGGAGGTGGTGCGGCCGTTCTTGTACGATTCCATGATGGCGTCGTAGATCTTGCCCACGGCGGGATGCCGCTTCGACACTTCGTGTTCCGTGCCGTTGAGTTTAAGGTTGTGGTTGAGCCAGTAGGCCACGCCGGCGCGGCCGGATTTGTCGGTGATGATGATCGGCACGGGCCTGGCGAGAATGCGGTCCGTGTCGAAGATATTGTAGATCTCCTCGTTTTTGGAGAGACCGTCCACGTGCACGCCTGCGCTCGTGGCGTTGAAGTCGCGGCCCACGAAGGGATAGTTGTTCGGGATGTGGTAGTGCAGTTCCTTCGAGAAGTAGTCCGCGATTTCCGTGATCACCGTGGTGTCCGCGGCCGCGTCGTTGCCCGTGAGGGAAATGTACTCGATGACCAGGGCCTCGAGGGGCGTGTTGCCCGTGCGCTCGCCGAAGCCGAGGAGCGTGCTGTTGACCGCGCCGCAGCCGTAGAGCCAGGCCGTGACGCCGTTGACGAGCACCTTGTGGAAGTCGTTATGCCCGTGCCACTCGAGCCACTGGCTGGGAACGCCGGCCTCGTCAATGAAGACGTGCACGAGGCGCTGCACGGAGCGGGGCAGGGTGGCGCCGGGATAGGGCACGCCGTAGCCCATGGTGTCGCAGAGGCGGATTTTGACGGGCATGCCGGCCTGGCGGGAGAGCTCCATGAGCTTGGACGCGAAGGGCAGGCAGAAGCCGTAGATATCCGCGCGGGTGACGTCCTCGAAGTGGCAGCGGGGGATAATGCCCCACTCCAGGGCCTGGGAGACCAGGTCCACGTACATGTCAAAGGCCTGTTTGCGCGTTTTGCCGAGCTTCAGGAAGATGTGGTAGTCGGAAACGCTGGTGAGCATGCCGACTTCGGAAAATTCCATGTCCCTCGCGAGCTGGAGATCGTTCTTGTTGGCGCGGATCCATCCCGTGATGCGCGGGAAGCGGTAGCCGCGGGCGCGGCATGCGTCGATGCATTTCCTGTCACGCTCGGAGTACATGAAAAATTCCGAGGCCGTGATGAGGCCGGTTTTTCCGCCGAGCCTGTGCAGGAAATCGAAGATTTTCGCCACCTGGCTGACAGTGTAGGGCGGACGGGCCTGCTGGCCGTCGCGGAACGTGGTATCCGTGATGCAGAGCTGATCGGCCGGATGCGGCGCGAGCACCACGTCATCGAATTCGGTGCGGCAGATGCTCGTGTACGGAAACTGCTCACGGAAGAGCTGGGGTTCCTTAACGTCCTGAAGAGGCAGGCTGCGGTGATGCGAAGGGTGCTGTAGTTCCAAATCAATCTCCATCGGGAGCGTGCGCGGGCTGGCGGACCGGAGGCGATCCGGGCTCCTCCGCCACATCCGGCACCGCGCCGGGGATGCGCTCCCCCGCTCACGGCGCGTGAAGGCCGTACGGCAGATCACGCGGAAAAAGTGTCACATGAAAAGTTTATTTTAAGGATGGGCGGGGGAAATACGCAAGTCCTTTTTCCGGTGCCTTCCGGAACACGGAGGGAGGCATGCGGAATTGCAACTTGCCAGAACGGCAAAAATGCATGAAGGTTAAAAGCTGTCCATTACGTGGAATTTACTGAAGGAGAAGACGGGATGGCGGGTTTACAGTTCCCAGCGCCGGGCTGCATTGTCGAATATTTTGAGTCCAATACGCCGCAGATAGGCATGGTGACGGAGGAAGCCAGGGGGCGCCTCCGGCTTCTTCTTCCCAACCGCCGCGAAACCAAGCTGTCGTCCTCCAGGATACTGCCCTGGACCGGCCCCGTGGTGCCGGGCTTTTCCTCCATGTCCCGGGACGGGATCGTGAAAGCGCTTGAGGCCTCGGCAGCGAAGCGCGACGCCCTGGCCCGCGAAATTCCCGTGCAGGAGCTCTGGGAAATGGCCCAGGGCGAAGTGACACAGGCGCCGGCGCGCTGGTTCGCGGAGCTTTTCGTGACGGATCCGGACGAGGATACCGTGGCGGCGTACGCCCATGCCCTGCTTTCTGCCAAGACCCGTTTCCGCTTCGCGCCTCCCGTCTTCGAGATCTATTCCGAAGAGGACGCGGCGCGGCGCGACGCCGAGTACGAAGCCCAGAAGAGGCGCGAGGCCATTCTCGCCGAGGGCGTGCCTTTCGTGCACGCGCTCTGGAACGCGGTGCAGCACAGGCTCCCCGCGCCGCAGGAGGGGACGCCCGGTTATCCCGGACCGGAGGTGGCGGAGCGCCTTGAGCGCGTGCTGCGCGCCCACATGGCCGACCCCGAGAGCCAGGAAGAGGAAGCCCTCTGGAAACTTCTCATCAAGGGCCTCCCCGAGGTGCCGCATATCGCCGTGCAGCTTCTCATGGCCTGGGGGAAGATCCCCCCGCATTACAATTTCTGGTACGACCGCGCGGGCTACGAACCCGGCGATACGTGGTGGAAGCCCTTCGCTGACGGGGTGAGAAAGTTCGCGGACGATTCCGCAGCCTGCCCGCTCCCTCCCTGCGATCTCCCCTTTGTGAGCATAGACGGCTGGAGCACGCTCGACATTGATGACGCTTTCGCCATAACCGCGGGGCCTGAGGGCGGCTGGACCCTGACCCTTGCCCTTGCCTGCCCCGGTGTCTGCTGGCCCTTCGGGTCCGAGTTCGACAGGGCCGTCCTGCACCGCGGCACGAGCATCTATCTCCCCGAGGGCGACAGCCACATGATGCCCGAATGCATCTCCACGGACGCGCTTTCCCTGGTGGCCGGAAAGGATCGTCCTGCCCTTATTGTGGCCCAGGACGTGGACGGAAACGGCGCGCCCGCAGGCGAATGCCGCATCAGCGTGAACAGGGTGACCCTCGCCGCCAACCTGCGTTACGCGGACTGCCAGAACGTTCTCGACGGGAAGGCCGGGGAGGACTGCCCGGCCCTGCCGTACCGCGAAACCCTTGAGATGGCGCTCGCCTTCTCCAGGGCCCGCCTCGCCTGGCGCGTGAGCCAGGGCGCCGTTGTTATCGAGAGGAAGGAACCCGAAATCGTTCTGAGCGGGGAGGGCGAGGACACCGTGGTGGACCTCAGGCCCGGCGAGAACGCCAGGGACGCCCAGAACCTCGTGGCCGAGATGATGATCATCGCCGCGGCCTCGGTGGGCGACTGGGCCGCGGCCCACGGTGTGCCCATGCTCTTCAGAACCCAGGACGTGGCCCTGCCGCGCGAGTACGCCGGCGTCTGGGAGCGTCCGGAGGACGTCACCAAGATCATGCGCGCCATGATTCCCTCCACGCTCGAAACGGAAGCCAGGCCCCACGCGGCGCTCGGCCTGCAGCGCTACGCGCCCATGACCTCGCCGCTCAGGCGCTACGCTGACCTCATCAACGAGGTCCAGCTCACGGAGTGGGTCCTGCACGGAAAGCCCCGCTTCAGCGGAGAGGAACTGCAGCAGATTCTTCTGCCCCTGCACATCGCCCTGGACGGAGCCGGACAGATCCAGCGCTTCCGTCCACGCTACTGGAAGTTCCTGTACTTCCGCCAGAAGGGCGACAGAGTGTGGTGGCACGGCGTGATTACCGAGGAAAATGACGCTTTCGTGAGCGTGAGCCTGCCCGAGGAGGATATCTTCGTGCGCGGACGCCGCCGTATCTTTGACGAACGCGCCTGCCCCGGCATGGCTGTTGACATCCGCCTCGGCAAGGTCAATCCCCTGTACAACGAAATGCAGATTCTTGAGGCCGTTCCGTCCGAGGGCGGAACGGAGGAGGACATGTTATGATAACGCTCCAGGCACTGTGCTTCGGAATTCTCGGCTACCTGCTCGGCGCCACGCCCTACGGCCTGATCATCGCCCGCGTGTTCTGCCATACGGACCCGCGCACCGGCGGCAGCCACAATACCGGCGCTACCAACGTGGCCCGCATGTGCGGCTTCGGCTGGGGTGTCGCCACCCTGGCCTGCGACCTCTTAAAGGGCGCGCTCCCCGTCTTCCTGGCCCAGATGGAGACCGGGTCTCCCGTGGTCGTCACCGTGGCCGCCCTCAGCGCCGTGCTCGGCCACGTGTTCTCCTGCTTCATGAATTTCAAAGGCGGCAAGGCCGTTGCCACGAGCATCGGTGTCTTCCTGCCCATCGCCTTCCCCCCCCTGCTCATCGCCTGCCTTCTCTGCCTTATCGTGATCTGGCGTACGGAGTTCGTGTCCGCAGGCTCCCTCACCCTGGTCTGCTCCATGCCCATCCTGCTCTGCCTCTTCGGGGACTTTCAGTGGCTGCCGCTTTCCCTCTGCGTGCTGGCCATCGTGGTCTGGCGGCACAGGGAGAATATTGAGCGTCTGAGGAACGGCACGGAGAAGAGCTTCCTGAAGAGCCATCAGACGCGCTAGGCGCTGCCTTCCCGTCTTCCGCCCAATTTTTTTGCTGTAAGGAGTTTTTTCATGTCCGACGATTTTCCCACCTACCGCGGTGAGATGGAATACTACTGCCTCGGCTGCGGCAGGCGCTATCCTTCCGACAGCCTGCTCTACACCTGCCCGGAATGCGGCGATGTCCTGCTTCTCGAGAACAAAAAGTTCGGCGAGCTCAAAAAGAAGAACGGCCAGTACTGGCGTGACCTCTTCGATTCCAGGGCCTCCACCCGCAGGAACGCCCTGAGGGGCGTGTTCCGCTACTATGAGCTCCTGGCTCCCATCTTTGACGAAGAGGACATCATCTACCTCGGGGAGGGCCTGACCCCCATCATCGAGGCCTCTGATTTCATGAAGGAAAAGGCCGGCATTCCCTTCGCCTTCAAGAACGACGGCCAGAATCCCAGCGCCTCCTTCAAGGACCGCGGCATGGCCTGCGCCTTCAGCTATCTGAAATGGCTCTGCCGCCATCATAACTGGGACGAGGTGATCACGGTCTGCGCCTCCACGGGCGATACGTCCGCCGCGGCGGCGCTCTACGCCTCCTATATCGGCGCCCCCCTGAAGAGCGTCGTGCTCCTGCCGCACGGCAAGGTGACCCCGCAGCAGCTTTCCCAGCCCCTTGGCAGCGGCGCCACAGTGCTCGAGCTTCCCGGCGTCTTTGACGACTGCATGAAGGTCGTCGAAATCATCGCCGAGAAGTACCGCGTGGCCCTTCTCAACTCCAAGAACGCCTGGCGTATCCTGGGTCAGGAGTCCTACGCCTACGAAGTAGCCCAGTGGTACGGCTGGGACGTGAAGAATCTCTGCCTCTTCGTGCCCGTGGGCAACGCCGGCAACATCACCGCCATCATGTCCGGCTTCCTCAAAATGTACGACCTCGGCATCATCGACAGCCTGCCGCGTATCTTCGGCGTGCAGAGCGAGCACGCTGACCCGGTCTACAGATACTACAAAGCCCCCGAGGGGAAACGCGAGTGGAAGCCCGTGACCGTGCAGCCGAGCGTCGCCCAGGCCGCCATGATCGGCAACCCCGTCTCCTTCCCCCGCGTGAAGGCTCTCGCCGGACGCTTCGTGAAGGCCGCCGGTGAAAGGGCTTTCCAGGTTGTCCAGGTGAAGGAACAGCAGATCATGGACGCCATGCTTACCGCCAACCGTCACGGCCACATCGCCTGCACCCAGGGCGGCGAGACCCACGCCGGCCTCCTCAACGCCCGTGACCTCGGCCTCATCGGCAGGGACGAGCACGCCGTGCTCGACTCCACGGCTCATGCCCTGAAGTTCTCCGGCTTCCAGAACATGTATTTCGAGAACACCTTCCCCGCAGCCTACGGCATCACCCCTGATCCCAGCCTGGCCAACAAACCCGAACTCCTCCTCCCCGAGGAGGCCAGAAAGGGCAGGGACGTGGCCGAGTTCGCCCGTGAGGGCGCGGCCGCCGTGGTGAAGCGCCTCGGCCTGAAGCACAACTAACAGCGTCGTCTCAGAACATCAGAAAGGAGCGGTCAGTGGTGGCCGCTCCTTTTTCTGATCACGGGGTGTTTTATACCGGGCGGCGGCATCCCGGAAACACAATATAAAAATTTTTATCTGCAGAATACTTTTATTTACCTGGGGTCCGTGACGGAGTAGGAAGAGACACGGGATGGTGATTTTTTTCTGACGATATCAACATGCGGGAAAAAACATGCAGAAACGGGACGCTAAAAAAGGAACAGGTCTTGATGAACTGTTCCTGAAGGTTGGTCTGTACAGGCACAGTGAGGACCTGAGAGAGCTTTTTCTTTTTATCAGAAAGTTTCCCAGACTGGCTCCGTATAACGCCTTTCTGATCCATATCCAGAAACCTGGCTGCCAGTTTGTGGCAGAGGAGGATGTCTGGCTGAATAAGTACAACAGGCGGGTCATCCCCGGTTCGCGTCCTCTTGTCATTTTATGGCCTTTCGCTCCCGTGCATTTTGTCTTTGATTTGGAAGATACTGAGGGAGAGCCGCTCCCTGATGAGGTGCTTCATCCATTCAGAACCTTTGGAAGACTTGATCAGAAGATTTTTCACAGGCTGACCGGCAATCTCCGCTGCTACGGTATAGAGTACCATGAAGCAGATTATGGCCCGGGTATGGGCGGCTGTATTGCGAAAGCAAAAGGCAGCCCCATCGTGAGGGATGGCGGAAAAAGATACCGCATGCCGTACACGATGATTGTCAACCGGAAACACTGCTGGGAAGAAAAATTCGCGACGATTGCCCACGAACTCGGACATCTTTTCTGCGGGCACCTTGGAAACCCTCTCATAGATTTGTGGCCGGATCGCAGTTCCTGCGATCTGCAGGTCAGGGAGTTTGAGGCGGAAAGCGTCTCCTGGCTTGTATGTGAGCGCGCCGGCATCTATACCCCCTCGGAAAAATACCTCAGTGGATACCTGTATAAACATGATGAGATTCCCAGGATTAGTCTTGAAAGCGTGCTCAGGGCGGCGGGATGGATAGAAAAGATGATGGCCGGGAGCCTCCCTGTGCGGAAAGAGCTCAGGATAAAAGATGAAGAGTATAAATAAGAATGCGGACGTTTTTATTTTTGCTGCGCTGTTCCCGTGCCGCATGCGGGCATGCAGCTGACATGGGCCGGGCATGATACAGGCGCTGTCCTGGGTGCGGGGGGCCGGCCCCCCGCGTCCTCAGGGTGACAGGCGGCAGGGCGCCAGGGCCGCGCGCATCATGGAACTCACGGCCCCGGGGCTTCAGGTATAGGCTGAAGCAGCTGAATATAGGCGATGAGGACTTTTCGTCCGGATATCCGGACGGAAGTTATTTCTGGCTGATCCGGACCTGCCGTTCATGCGGCCTGTGTATGACCAGGGCCACAGAGCCAATGGTCACCGCGCAGGCCATCAGGATGCCGGGCGTGATGTGCTCGCCGCCCACGTACCAGCCCAGGATGATACCCACGACAGGAACCACGTATTCATAGGAAACGGCCAGGGCGATGCTGACATGGGTCAGCAGCCAGATATAGCACGAGTAGGCTACCAATGTGCCGCCTATGGTCATCCAGCTGAAGGCGATGATGATGTCCGGGCGCAGGTTTTCCCAGTGCATGGCAAAGGGTTCGCCCAGGATAAAAGCCAGGATGAAGCAGTCCGCGCCTCCACAGACGAGCAGCAGGCTTGTTGCCTGCAAAACGGAGAGAGTCTGTCCTACCGGATGTTTTTTCATGAAGAGGGAAGCGAAAACCCAGCCTACAGCGGCCAGCAGAACCAGAATCATGCCAATGACAGGGTACTCTCCCTGAGCCGAGCTGCGCTCGCACCAGCCTATGTAGGTGATACCGGCGGAGCCGGCGATAAGGCCAACCCACTGCAGGAAAGCCGGCCGTGGTTCACCGGCGAAAAGGTACCCGGCCACAAGCATGAGTATCGGTGTGGTGCTTGTGATAACAGCCGCAGTGGATGAGGAAACCTGTGTCTGGCCGAAACCGATAAATCCGCTGCCAAAAAGCACAAAAGGTATGCCTACGACGAGATTCCAGCGTATGGTTTTCCAGGACGGCCTGACCCATTTCCCGGAGGCCAGGAGCATAAAAGCGAGAAGCAGGCCGCCAATGAAGGCCCGGCCTCCGGCCACAAGGAACGGGCCGGCGACTTCCAGACTCAGTTTGTAGCCGATATACGAAGAGCCCCAGCCTATATAAACAAGGAACAGGACGGCAAAGACAAACCAGGGGGAAGGATCACGTCGAGTCATAAACACCTCTTGTCCGCAGATATGCGATCCATTTTATGAGCAAGATGTATGCCGTGGAGGCCAGCCGGCGGAGAACCGCCTCCGTAACGCCGGTATCAGCCGGGGCTGACAGACCTGGGGGGCGCGCGGCCGTTTTTTTGCTCCTTTCCTCCCGGAGGGAGGAGAGGAGCTGCCGGGGCAGTGCCTCTTTTAGGGAAAAAGCAGGAAAGAGAGAAGAGTTCCCTGTGCTGTTTTTCAAACTAAGCGGCCTGGCCCGAATCCGTTTTCATATTGCGCGGGGTGAGATGTAGAACCGTCTGGGGGAGGACATGGATTGCATGGCCGTTTCCGGTGAAGCCGGGACAGACCCTCCGAGCACTTCTGCGTCCTGAAATCCTGTATGGTCCTGACTGAGCCTGTGGATTTTTCTGTGGAGATCCTTTGTGCGCTCATTGGGCTTTGCTCTAGGCGCTCCGGGTATGGCCTTGAGATTCTTTGGGATCCGTAGCCGGAATCCTTCATTTTTAGCCTCTGCCGTAAATGCCCGTAGAATTTCACCGAGTTCTACGTTAAGGATTACCCGAACCATGGTGTTCTTCTTTCGGTTTTGGTGGTTCTGCAATTCCAAACATACCGAAGGCGTTCCCACCCCCACACCCAGGGGGGCAGTTTTCGTTCGTTTAAGGGGGAATTATACTTCCGCCTTACAAAAATTCACCCAGCCCTGAGGAAAAGACTGAGGATGCTTGTATTTTGATATTTTGTATATTAGAAATATCAATATGTGCTAAGACATAGCCGGCGTTGTCAAGAGGCCTCCGCATGGCAATATGCTCCTTATGCGCAGGGGGAAGACCTTTCCAGGGTCGCGGCCGATATGGCACAATCCCCTCCCACGTACGTGAGAAGACTGGTCAAAACAGAAGTTCGAGCCAAGAACGCCATCCCCCAAATGCGTGGAGATGGCACTGCCGGGCTGTCATGAGGCCTCCGCCTGCCAGAAACTGCTCCACGTACGTGGGGAAGTCTTGATAATGCTTTAAGCTGGTAGAACCCATCTAAGTGGTGCAAATTGCCCTTGGCAAAAAGTTGAGCCATGGGAACGCCTTCGGTATGTTTGAGATCTCAGAAAAGATCAAAACCGAAAGGAGAACATCTTGGTTCCGGACATCTTGGACTTGGAACTTGACGTAGATTCTACGGACTTTTTACGACAAAGGCCAAAAAATAAGGATTCCGTCTACTGTTCTAAAGGTGGCCCGAGGTATGCCTAGAACTAGCCCTTGGAGGAGCTCACCGCAAAGCTCTGTTAGCGCACAAAGGGACGCCACTGACAGTTGTAACGGCGTGCGCGTGAGCTTGAACCCCGAGAATAGGCAGACTTCCTGAATGTCCCCAAGCACTGGAAGCAGTCATACAGAACTATATTATTAAAAATTATTTACGCAGCAAAAACAATCATATTCGGGGAGTTTCTCAGATGGAAGACAAACAGAAATGTTTGCTGAAGAACTCCGCCATAGCCTAGGATCTTGCACTTGGAATGAAAATTCACCATATTTTTCGGATAATATCAATATTGTTATTTAAGAAACAGTGTTCTTCGCTCAGAATTCGACTACGATGCGAATTTCTTTGGTATCTCCTCACTGTGTTGCGGCCAACCTGGCAGAGAGTGGCAATCTTTCTGATGGATATTCCCTGCTCCAGGTACTCCTGAATTTGTCTTATTTGGGCCAGGCTCAACTTCATAGAAACTCCTCCTTTTGAGTAGTGCCTGGCTGAGAATACTTTTTTCTTCTGAATCATGAAAACCCCCCTTTCGGACACGAACTCCCGCCATCGATGGCGGGTCCATTAATGTGTCGTTTAGTGGGTCCATTAAACGATCGCCTAACACTCCGGGGATGGAGCTTTAATTTGTTTGGTAATTTAAACAGGTTAAATGGGGACACCGGCAATATAAATTTTCACTGCCGTTCCATTAATTTTTTTCTTGCTCTTAAAATACAAACTATATAGTGTCCGTTCAAACACTATGAGGGAATGATTCAGACATGGCCATATGAAAGCGAAATACATCTGTAGCGCAATCCCGGACCGTTCTCCGTGGAAAGCGGCTTTCTGACTGTCAGGATGTGCGGTATGGTCTCAAGGAGAATGAGTAATGAATAAAAAAAGCGTTACAAAAGTTTTTTTAAATCAAAGAAAAGCTTTGAGGCTTTCTGGGGATACGCACAGAGCTTTGAAGGTTGCACCCTGGCTGATCAGTGCGGCTGCCGCATGGCTCACTTTTGCTCCCTGCGGCACAGCCCTTGCCGCCCATGCGTGGAAAAGTGACGGCAGCAGCGCCCTCAATGGAACGCTTTCTTTTGAAAATACAATTAACCCCGCTGAGAGAAATAAAGAAGGGGAACTCCCGGCAAGCTGGACAAAGAATGGTGGTGATGCAAAGGGGCAGGTGGAACTGACAGGTGTCCGGGGTATCTCAGAAAATATCTACGGCGCTCTCGTTGAGTCAGGAAAAGGGAACGCTTACGAAAGCAGCGTGAGCATCACTGGAAGATCTTCTGTGAGAGGCGCGGCCGTCGGCGCACTCTTGTACAGTGGCATTGGAGACGCGCATAATAACAGGGTAAATGTAGTAGATGAATCCAGGGTGGAAGGCGCTATCTACGGTGCAGTTTTTGATACGAGTACCGGAGACGCGTATACTAACACGGTAGTAATAAAAGAAAACTCTTCTGTGACGGGTCAGGTCTTTGGCGCAGCTTTGAGACTGAGCACGGGAAATGCATATAATAACACGGTAACAATAGATCATGCCGCGGAATCGGATGAACAGTTGTTGATGGGCTCGGTCACCGGCGCTGTCCTGGCAGGGAGCACCGGAGATGCGCATAATAATACGGTAAAGCTATACAGTTCTCCTGTGAAAGGCGCGGTCGCCGGCGGAGCAGTCATTACCGTGTACCCTGACGGCAACAAAGACACAGTTATCAGAAGCATCGGGGACGCATATGCCAATACTGTAGCGCTGGATAAATCCGTTGTGGGCGGCGTGGTCGTTGGCGGGCTTGTAAATCATAGCACCGGTAACGCATATAAAAACGCTGTCAGAATCTCCGGTGATTCTGCTGTAAACGACATAGTATATGGGGGATATCTCTTTGGCAGCCTTGGCAAAGCCGACAGGAACGATGCCATCGTGTCCGGAGGGAAGCTGGCCGGAGGCGTTTATGGCGGCCTTGTGGAATACACGGCACAGGGGGCGGCATCCACTGAAACGCCGGATGCCACAGCGGATCACAACACCGTTACTCTTTCCGGTGTCGGGGTGAAGACCAACGCGGACACCTCTTTACATGTCGGAGTGGAGAACGAAGGGATTTTCGGCGGCTGTGTCAGGCCCGGAGAAATCTATCCGGGAATCAGCGCCTCGGCTGATGCCAACGCCGTTTCCCTTTCCCGAGTCAGTGCTGACGGTGTGCGCGTATACGGCGGCCTGATTGCATCCGGAAGTGCGAAGGACAGCTCTGGCGGTGCTCAGTCACCGGTCAGCCTCTCGTCCAGTGGAAATAACGTTTTTCTTGAACAGTCTTCTGCCGGAGATGTCTACGGCGGCATTGTGAAAGTTTCTGGCTCAGCGCAGTCAGAAGCCGCTGTTACCGCAGAAAAAAATACTGTTGTCCTTGCCGGAGGAAGTTCTTCCGGCGGAAGTGTCTATGGCGGCTCGGTATCCCGGATCAATGCCAGCGCAGAGCCCTCCGAAGGGACCCAGGCTGTTATGGGCCGTGTTTCCGGCAACACGGTCAGGATTGAAGGCAACAGTTCTGTTACGGGCAGCGTCTATGGCGGTTACACGGAAAACGGCAGGGCAGAGGGGAACTTTGTCTACGTCGATGGTACTGTCAGAGGCGGTGTGGAAGGCGGACATACCCTGTCCGGTGACGCTTCGGGCAATACCGTTGTCATGGAGGGCGGCACGGTCTTCGACCGTCTCTATGGCGGATACACCGGGGACGGCTCAGCCAGCAGCAACAGCATCACGGTAACCGCCGGACGGGTGCGCGCCGCTGTGGCCGGCGGCTACGATGACGGCACGGCTGTAAACAACACGGTCACGCTGTACGACACGGCCAGTTTCGCGGGTTCTGATCTGTACGGCGGCCGGTCGGACGGAACCTCTTCTGACGTCTTCACCGGCAACACACTGAATCTGCACGGTCAGATTCAGGCGGACAGCCTGCAGAACTTCCAGAACCTGAACTTCTCCGACGTGGCTGACGGCACGCCGAGTGCGGATCTCGCGAAATCCGCCGTCCTGGGCGACGGGAAGGGGAGTTTCACCAATGTCTCCATTCAGAATCTGAGGAATCAGCACGGTAACGTGCCTGAGGAATATGTCCTCATTCATACGCCAAAGGCTTCGTCCAGTTTCGCGGGCACGAACCTTTACGTGAACGGCGCAGACGCCGTGACCATCGGTCCCGACGGTTCCTATGTGCCGTATACGGGCACTGTGTCCAACGATGGCACCCTGGACAATGAGACCGGCGCAGCCGGCATGACGCGCTCCCAGTCCGGATTCACCAAAGACTTTCTGAACTTCGATGTGGATTACTTCATCAAAAACGGCCAGGATCTCGTCGCCCGGACGAAGAATGTGCAGGCCGATCACCGTACGAAGTCCTTCAATATTGATCGCCTCCCCGGCCTCGCGCTGCTGGATCAGGGCGGCGATCTTGCTGCCGGCGCCGGCATGGAAAGCGCTGCGGAAAGCGCCATGTGTCTCCCCGGTGAAGAACCCTGCGGGACGCGCGCCTTCATGGCCGTGTCCGGAGGGTACTCGACCTACAAGACGGACACGCACTTTAACATGACGAGCGGAAATGCCATGGTGGGACTGTCCCGTTACTGCAAACTGCCTTCAGTTGGTTTTCTCGCCGGCGTATTCTTCGAGACAGGCCTCTCCCGTTTTGACGCAGAGCATGAATATGCCGGATATGACAGTTTCGACAGCGAGGGCAATGCCAGCTATTATGGCGCGGGCGCCCTGGGGAAGCTCTACCTCAATGAGACGGCCATGCAGGGACTCTACGCCGAGGGATCCTTCCGTATCGGCATGCTGAACTACAACTGGGATACGGACGGCTGGCTTGTCAACGGCTCTGAAGCCGATTACAGCTCACAGTCGCCCTATATGGCGGCTCACGGGGGCATCGGCTGGATGAAGTCCGTCACGGACAGTGTTGACCTTGATATTTACGCAAAATATCTGTGGTCGCACGTGAGCGGGGACGACGGATCCATCAGCGGAAGCCGTGTGAACTTCGACGCCATGGATTCCAACCGCCTGCGCGGAGGTGCGCGTCTGAGCTTTAAGGGCAGTGAGGCTTTCAGCTGGTATCTCGGCGCGGCCTACGAGCGCCAGTTCAACGGCAGGAGCGCGTCCGATGTCTACGGACACGACACGCCGTCCGCCTCCCTGAAGGGTGACACGGCCATGGTGGAAGCCGGCCTGCAGCTGAAGCCTTCAAAAGAGGTTCCTGTCTCCTTCCTGCTTGGCGCCTCCGGCTATGCGGGGACGAGGGAAGGCGTAAGCGGCACGTTCCAGATACGCTACGAGTTCTAAGGAAAACACAGCCAGGGGCGTCCGGTGAAACATCCCGGACCCTCTGCAGAAAAAAAAACAGCCTTTCTGTCTGTGCGCAGGACGCACGCAGAGAGGCTGTTTTTTTTGAGAAGAAAGCGTCCCTGGGAGTCTGACGGTTCACCGGTACGGAATGCAGGGAGTTTCTCCGGAAACATACTCCGGAGCATGGATGGGAAGAGCCGCGGGCCGGCAGGAGTGTGGGCGGCCCACGTTTCATCTGGCAGGGGTGTCTGTCTCACATCATGCGGAGCTACGGAAAGCCAGCGGGAGTATACGCCACTGCACCGGCCCCTGTTTTGCCCCTTCTGTCGGAAATACTCCGTCTGCAGAGCGCTATTTCCTGCACACAATGTAGGTTCGTCAGGGATATCACACGGCGTATTAAATCTTATTTTTATTAAGGAATCGTTCTATATCACATAACAGACACTTTATATTCGTAGCCAGTAGCAGAAATTTTCGGAGGGTATAAAAGGCAAATTTTTCTTTTAATGTCCATTTTTTATGAATTATATCTTGCACTCAGAGCGCAAAACATATTAGTACTAATTCAAACAGGCAAAATAAAAAATTCCACCACGAGGATGTGAAAGCGGAATCAGCCTGCAGCGAAAGCCCGGCCTGTTTCCCGGGAAGAGTGAATTCCTGTCTGTCAGGGCGCGGGATATCGTCTCAAGGAGAATGAGTAATGAAGAAAAAAGGCGTTACAAAAGTTTCTTTACGTCAGAGGGGAGCCTGGGGGCTTTCCGGAGCCGCGCGCAGATCTCTGCGGAGCGCGCCCTGGCTCATCAGTGCGGCTGCCGCATGGCTCACTTTTTTCCCCTGCGGCACAGCCTTTGCCGCCCATGACTGGAGAGATGACGGCAGCAGCGCCCTCAATGGAACGCTTTCCTTTGAAAGCACAATTCCTGACACTGAGAAAAATGAATACGGGATGACCCCTGCAAGCTGGACACAGAATGACGGTGACGCAAAGGGGCGGGTGGCGCTGACCGGTGTCATCCCGGATACCCCGGGAGGCATCTTTGGTGCTCTCGTTGAGTCAGGAAAAGGAAACGCTTACGAAAGCAGTGTGAGCCTCACAGGAGGCTCGTTCCTGAGCGGCTTCATCGCCGGCGGCGCAGCCGTGTCCTGGGGCACCGGTGACGCATATGCGAACGCGGTGACGATAGAAGATTCCTCTGTGGAGGGACTGATCGCCGGCGGGGGCGTTTATGACAGCCTCGGCAACGCGTATGGCAATGCCGTCAGCATCTCTGGCGATTCCACGATAAGCAGCACGAATGGATTCGGGGGAGTGTACGGCGGATATGTCTATGGCAGCCTCGGCAAAGCCGACAGAAACGCTGTCACCATGTCCGGAGGGGTAATGGGGGTACCCGTGTTCGGCGGCCTCGTGGAATATTCGGCATGGGGCCCGGTAAACCTGGTCAGTGTCGCTGAGCCGGATCCCGCGGAGCTTTCCCCAGAACCTCTGGATGTCTCGGCGGATAACAATACTGTCGCTTTTTCCGGTGTCGGAGTGGAGATCAGCACGGACACCCTTTCCGGTGCCGGCGTGAAGAGTGATGGTATTTTCGGAGGCTGCGTCAGGATTTCCGAAATATATCCGGGCATCAGCGTCTCGGCTGACACCAATACCGCTGCCCTTTCCCATGTCAGTGCCTCCGGTGCGCGTGTATATGGCGGCCTGATTGAATCCGGCTTTGCGTATCCGTATCCGGTAAGGTCATCAGGCAGCTCCGACAGTGTCCTGTCATCTGTCAGCCTCTCGGCCAGTGGGAACAGCGTTTTTCTTGAGCAGTCTTCTGCCGGGGATGTCTACGGCGGAACCATCAGAACAGGCGGACAGACCTATGCGTATCCGAGTTTTCAGCGCAGCGCTGCGGCCCCTGAATTTGCTATCATACCGCCTCCTACGGCCTTCACTGCCCATGCCGATGGCAATACTGTGGGCATTGCTGACAGTTCAGCCGTGAGCGGAGATGTGCATGGCGGTCTGATTGAATACGGGATGCCCATTGAGCCAGAGACTCCTGTTCTCATGATGTCTTTTCTGGTTCCGGATCCCGTCCAGCCAGAAGCGGCTCCGGTCGTTTTTCATGGCAGCGCTGATTCCAACACAGTGTCCATTGCCGGCACCGCCGGCACCCTTACCGTGGACGGGAACGTCTACGGCGGCATCGTCAGAGTCTCCCCTGCTTCGGTAGATGCCCTGGCGCAGTCAGAATTCAGTGTTACCGCAGAAAAAAATACCGTTATTCTTGCCGGAGGAAGCACTGTCAGCGGGAGTGTCTATGGCGGCTCGGTTTTCGGAAGCAGTGCCGGCGCAGAGGTCTCTGAAGAATCATTTCAGGCTGTTAGGGACAGCGTTTCCGGTGATACGGGCAGTCTTGCCGGAAGCAGTTCCGTTACGGCCAGTGTTTCCGGCAACACGGTCAGGATTGAAGGCGGCAGCACTGTTACGGGCAGTGTCTATGGCGGCTATACGGAAACCGGCAGGGCAGAAGGGAACTTTGTCTACATCGACGGTACTGTCAGAGGCGGAGCTGAAGGCGGACATACCCTGTCCGGCGACGCTTCGGGCAATATCATTGTCATGGAAGGCGGCTCGGTCTCTGAACGTCTCTATGGCGGCTATACCGAAGACGGCTCAGCCAGCAGCAACAGCATCACGGTAACCGCCGGACGGGTGCAAGCCGCTGTGGTTGGCGGCTACGATGACGGCACGGCTGTAAACAATACGGTCACGCTTTATGGCACGGCCAGTTTCGCTGGCTCTGATCTGTACGGCGGCCGGTCGGGCGGAACGTCCTCTGACGTCTTCACCGGCAACACCCTGAACCTGCACGGCCAGATTCAGGCGGACAGCCTGCAGAACTTCCAGAACCTGAATTTCTCCGATGTGGCGGAGGGGACGCCCAGCGCGGATCTCGCGAAATCCGCCGTCATTGGTGACGGGAAGGGGAGTTTCACCAGCGTCTCCATTCAGAGTCTGAGGAATCAGCCCGGCAACGTGCCGGAGGAATATGTCCTCGTCCACACGCCCACGGCCTCGTCCAGCTTCTCGGGCACGAACCTCTACGTGAACGGCGCCAGCGTCGTGACCATCGGTTCCGACGGTTCCTATGTGCCGTATGCTGGCGCAGTGTCCAATGACGGCACCATGGACAATGAGACCGGCACAGCCGGCATGACCAGTTCCCAGTCCGGACTCTCCAAAGGCTTCCTGACCTTCGATGTGGATTACTTCATCAAGAACGGCCAGGATCTCATCGCCCGGACGAAGAATGTGCAGGCCGATCACCGTACGAAGGCCTTCAACGTCGATCGTCTTCCCGGTCTCGCTCTCGTGGATCAGGGCGGTGACATGGTGGCCGGCGCCGGCATGGAAAGCGCTGCGGAAAGCGCTATGTGTCTTCCCGGCGAAGAGCCCTGCGGCACGAGAGCGTTCATGACAGTTACCGGTGGGTACTCAACCTACAAGACGGGCACGCACTTTAACATGACGAGCGGAAATGCCATGGTGGGCCTCGCCCGTTACTGCAAGCTGCGCTCGGTTGGTTTCCTGGCGGGTGTGTTCTTTGAGGCGGGGCTTTCCCGTTTTAACGCTGAGCACGAACATGCCGGGTATGACAGTTTTGACAGCGATGGCAACGCCGGGTACTACGGCGTCGGTGCCCTCGGAAAGCTTTACCTCAATGAGACGGCCATGCAGGGCCTTTACGCTGAGGGATCTTTCCGCATCGGCATGCTGAATTACAACTGGGATACGGACGGCTGGCGCGTCAACGGCTCCGAAGCCGATTACAGCTCGGAGTCTCCCTATATGGCTGCCCACGGCGGCATCGGCTGGATGAAGTCCGTCACGGACAACGTTGACCTTGATATTTACGCAAAGTATCTGTGGTCGCACGTGAGCGAGGACGACGGATCCATCAGCGGAAGCCGTGTGAACTTCGACGCCATGGATTCGAACCGCCTGCGCGGCGGAGCGCGTCTGAGCTTTAAGGGCAGCGATGTGTTCAGCTGGTACCTCGGCGCGGCCTACGAGCGCCAGTTCAACGGCAGGAGTACATCCGACATTTACGGTCACGATACGCCGTCCGCCTCACTTACGGGCGATACGGCTATGGTGGAGGCAGGCCTCAGGCTGAGACCCTCTGAAGGTGAGCCGCTCTTCTTTACGCTCGGTGCCACCGGCTACGGAGGAGTCCGGGAGGGCGTTTCCGGACTGTTCCAGGTGCACTACGAGTTCTAGAAAGGCGGACAGCCTGATTGGGGAGAAGCCCGTGTACGTTCGTACACGGGCTTCTCCGTCTGTTCTGGCCCCGGCGCGGACGGCGGCGGGGCTGGCGCATAGAGGGACCCGTATCACGCATGCCGGCTGCAGTTTCCCCTGTTTGTATTTTTTAAGGCACAGAGCGCTTCAGGAAGGGACATGGAAGAGCGGGATAGCAGTCCGCGGCTTTCCAAATTTTTTTAATGTTTCAGGGCTGTCAGCGGCTCTGTCTGATTGTCTCCTGTGCCGTGAGCGAAGGATGCCCCATGGCCCTCACCAGCGCTTCATTTGTGAAGCTCCCGATCCCGTGGGAGCGGCTCATTCAATATGAGGATACCTGCAGGCCATCCTGAGGTCCTCTGGAAGCGCCCTATACCGGTCACAGACCTTACAATTCTTCTTCCGGGCAGGTCATGTCTGACCCGGCAGCATCACTGCATCCGGGGAGAAACCGGTCCCGTTTTTTCCCCAGCGGATTGATTGCCCCGCAGCCGGACATCCCTGTTAACCCGGAATCCGGCCCGTCACCCGGGAATTCCTTTCCCCGAAGTACGCAGTGCCGGCAGTGAGGAAGGGAGAGGGATCTGTTAGCGGTCTGGCTGTATATATCAACGTATATATCCGAAAATTTGAACCATACGGTTCCGCCTGTTTTGGGAAACGATGTCCTCACAGCTCTTCCTGTTCCCTGGCGGCCTCCCCGCAAGAGAAATCTGCCCTCCTTTGGCCTCTATGACGCTGGTGAGGATTGTTCACTGCGTGATCAATCTGCAAAGAACGTCGTATTGACAGTGTTCGAAAATTTTCAATATGCTGTATAGGTTAGTAAGGAGGTATAAAATGCGGGGGAAAGGGAAAATGGGTAATCCGTTTTCGTTGTCCCGGTCCGCTTTGAAAAAGGTCTGGGGACTGGGCCTTTTTTGTTTTTTTGCCGTGTTGGGATTTCCCGGCCCCGTGAATGCAGACGTTCGCCGGGCTATGAATTATATCGTCAGCTCAGATATGAGCTGGTATGATTATTTGCATTCGGATGAAACTCCTAATTATGGAGGGGGCAGGGTTCTCCAGGCCGGAGATACGCTGGAAATACGCAATGGCGCCACCCTGACCTTTGATTTTGAGAATAAAGAAAAAATGTACCGCAGATTCGCCCTGGCCATGACCTGGGACAAACTCAGCGAAAGCGGCCCTGTTGTGAGTGAAGATATCTCCATAACCGGATCGGGAACGATCCGGGGAATAGGCGACAAAGGGCTGCAGGGGCTATACAGTACTGCAGTGATAACGGTTGCTGACGTAAATTTATTGTTTCAGAATTTTCAATACGGCTTTTATGCCAGTCTGGACGAAACTATTTCCAAAGAGAGCGTTATCAGCGTCACGAACAATACAACGAAGTTTGAAAACGTTGACTACGGCATACGTGCGATCGACGCCGCTGTTTCTCTGACGGCTGGTGCGTTTACCATGACCGGCGGTAATGTAGCGGTGGCAGCAGAGAAAAAAGCCACGGTCAATGTCAGCGCTGATACTGCGAATCTGGAGGCTGGGTTCCTTGTGTTCGCGAGGGACAGCGCGCAGGTCAATATCAGCGCTGATACTGCGAACCTGGAGGCTTCGTATCTTGTGTACACGAGGGACAGCGCGCAGGCCACTGTCAGCGCTGATACTGCGAATCTGAAGGCTTCGTATCTTGTGTATGCGGCGGGCAGTGCGCAGGCCACCCTGACGGCCAAGGAAGCGGGGACGCTTCAGGGCGGCGTCGGAGCGTATGGCACGAGTCATGTCACCGTTTCCCTTGGCGGCACGGCCGCATGGACAGGTTTTTCGGACAAGGCCGACGGGGCGTCAGTCTCGGTAACGCTCGGGAGCGGCAATATCTGGAACGTGAGACCCGTGTATACGGACGGCACAAACTACGGACCTTCCGCGGTTTCCTCTCTCAGCCTCAGCGGAGGCACTGTTTCCCTCGACTCGGCTGCGGAATTTCAGAGGCTCAATGTCGGCAGTCTTGACGGATCAGACGGCCTGTTCCGCCTGAAGGTGGAACACGACAGTACTGAAGGCGTCGATCAGGTGGATATCAGCCGGTACGCTTCCGGAAGCAGCAAAGTCTTCGTGGCCTCCTCTGGCAGAACCGACATTTCGGCCGTCGACATGAATACCTGGCTGGTGCGCCGGAATGAGGGCGCAGGCACCTTCTCGCTCGCCAACCCGGGGCAGCAGGTAGATCTCGGTATGTATATCTACAGGCTCTCCAGCCGGCAGAAGGACGGCTCCACGGAGTGGTTCCTGTCCCGGGATCCGTCGGAGAAACCTTCGGACGGAGACAAGCCCACCCCAGATACTCCCGGCGGAGGTGATTCAACCCCCGATACTCCTGGCGGCGGAGGAGGACACGCAGCGCTTTCTCCCACGGGCGAGGCGGAAGCCGCGCTCTCCGGTCTGGCCGGACACTACGCCATGTGGTACGGCCAGCTCACGGATCTGCGCAAGCGCCTCGGCGAAATGCGCTCAGACACGCAGACGGGGCTGTGGGTGCGGGGCTTCGCTGATACTGCCCGTCTCGAAGGCTTCGCGGACACGACATTTACCCAGACGACGTACGGCGCTTCCCTGGGCTATGATGCGCCGGTTTTTGCGAGCGGCGGGTCCCTTTTGGCTGCTGGTATCCAGCTCCGCGGCGCCCTCGCGCGTCAGAACGTGAACGGCTCCTGGGGCGGAAACGGCGATCTGAAGAGCGCCGGCTGCGGGCTGTACGCGACATGGCTTGGAGACGGCGGCTGGTACGCGGACGCTGTCGGAACCATAGACTGGTACAATCACAGGATACGCAGCACCATGCTCGACGGAACCCGGGTTCGCGATGACAGATCTTCATACGGTCTTGGCGCCTCACTGGAGGCAGGACGCAGGTTTGACTTCGCCTACAGCAATGAGGGACGTGACTTCTGGTTTCTCGAACCCCAGCTCGAGCTCTCCTACTTCTGGGTGAAGGGAGGAGACTTCGAAGCCAGCAACGGCATGGAGATCAGCCAGAAGGATATGGATTCCCTGACCGGGCGCGCGGGCGTTGTCCTCGGCAGGAAGTTCGCCCTCGACGGCGGCGATGGCGGCCACTACATCCAGCCCTCTGTGAAGGGCGGCGTGAACAGGGAATTCCTGGGCCGGCAGAAGGCTTCCTTCAACGGCGAGGACATGACCGCGAACATGCACGGCACGCGCGTGTACTACGGCTTGGGCGTGGACTGGCAGGCTGCGGATACGCTTCGTCTCTATATGCAGGCTGAGCGCGAAAGCGGCGATCACTATACAAGGGAATATAATGTTTCCGCAGGCGTAAAGTGGGACTTCTGAGTCCGGCGCTGCCCTTTTCTGTTCTTTTCTCTCCCTGTCATTGGGATCTCTTCTTCCGCCCCGGGCTTCCCGGGGCGGGCATAACTCTGTCCCTGGGATAAGCCAGTCCGGAGAAGGAAACCCGCCCCCTGATCAGGCCGGTGAGGGGGCCGTCTTTTTTGTTGTAAGCACGTGTCATTTGTCACGGCAGACCGCACTGACAGGAAGGACACGGGCCGGTCTGGGATATACTGGGGAAAAATACGGAGGTCCGAAATGGGAAAGAAAATCACGGACAGAGTAACCTGGGTCGGCAAGACTGACTGGGAACTGAACGAGTTCCATGGCCATGAATATTCTACGGAGAAGGGATCTTCCTATAACTCCTACCTGATCCGGGACAGGAAGACCGTCCTGATGGACACGGTCTGGAAGCCCTTTGACGAAGAATTCGTCGCTAACCTGGAGCAGGAAATCGATCTAAAAGACATTGACTGCATCGTCATGAATCATAACGAAAATGATCACAGCGGTGCCCTGCCGGCTCTGATGCGGAAGATTCCGGATACACCGATTTACTGCACGAAGAAGGGTGAGGCCATCCTGCGCGGCCTCTATCATCAGGACTGGAATTTTGTCACGGTGAAGACCGGCAATACGCTGGAGCTCGGCGACACAAAGCTCGTCTTTATTGAGGCGCCCATGCTTCACTGGCCTGACACGATGTTCACCTATATGACGGGGGACAACATCCTGTTCAGCAACGATGGCTTCGGGCAGCATTATGCCAGTGAAAGCCTGTTCAATGACTGCGTGGATCAGGCCGAACTGTATCGGGAGGCGATGAAATACTACGCAAATATCCTGAATCTCTACAGTCCCATGGTCACCCGCAAGATCGATGAAATCCTCAAAATGAATGTTCCCGTCAGCATGATTTGTCCGAGTCACGGCGTCATCTGGCGCAGGGATCCCCTGCAGATTGTCAGCACCTATCAGAAATGGGCCGGGGCCTATCAGGAAAATCAGATCACCCTTATTTATGATACCATGTGGAATTCGACTCGCCGCATGGCCGAATGCATCGCCGGGGGGCTGCGTGAGGCCGATCCGTCCCTGACGGTCAAGCTCTTCAATTCAGCTGTTGACGACAAAAACGATATCGTCACGGAAGTCTTCAAATCCAAAGCCATCCTCGTCGGCTCTCCGACCATCAATTACGGTTACCTGTTCTCCATAGGCGGCATCATGGAGATGATCCGCGGACTGAAGTTCAGGAATAAGAAAGCCGCTGCCTTCGGAAGCTACGGATGGAGCGGCGAGGCCGTCAAACAGATAACTGCCCTTCTTGACGGCGCCGGCTTTGAAATCGTCAACGACGGACTGCGCTGCCAGTGGGCCCCGGACGAAGCCACACAGAAGCTCTGCCGTGATTATGGCCGTGAGTTTGCCAGCGCTGTCAGATAGAAGAAGACCACGGCATACGGGAAAGCCGTACCAAAAAGTCCTGCATAAAAGGTCTCCTTTTTATGCAGGACTCTTTTTTGCCGGAAGCCCGGCCCCGTGCATGCCGGAACCAGGCGGCCCGGCGGAGGAACATCAGGTCCCCCGTGCCCGGTCTGCGTTCTTTTCACCGGGAGCGGCGCGGATGCGTGTGCAGGAAAGACTTTCAGGAGAAAACGGTCCGGCAGGGAAGGATGAATTTTTCTCTGAATATATGCGTCCCCGTACGCTGTCCCTACCTTTCGAGGATATCCCTGAGATGGTGCCGTACGCGGGCGATATAGCCGTCACGGCGCCATGGCGTACGCGAGTGGTAATGCCCGACAGCTTTTCAGGTCGGGCCGTCGCGCCGCATGCTCTCCGCCAGAATAAAGCAGGCCACGTAAATGTTGTCACGGGGATGGAAAAGCCGGCGCAGGGGGATGCGGTAACGGCGTATCCAGTAAGAATTGATCTGCATGAGTCCGACATCGAAGGACAGCCCCCGCGCAAGACAGGACTCCGCCATGCGCAGAGCCTCCGCAGGGGTACGCGGGAGGACATCTTTTCCCTGAATATTGATAAGCAGGGGACGGCTGTCCGACTCCTGGCGGGCTATGGCCAGAGCGAGCACACGGGGAATGCCGAAGCGCCGGCAGGGTTCCTCAAAGAGCGGGACCAGCGCTTTTTCGCGGCTGTTCAGGGCGGCTGCGGCGGGGAGCGGAAAGTGCAGGAAAAAAGCCGGAAGCAGTGACAGAAACAGAAAAAGGCGCATGTTTTATTCCCCCTGATGAAGGCAGACGCGCAGGCGCATGGCGTTTCCGCTGTATCCCGCCGGGGGCGCGCCGAGAACTTCCTCTCCGTTTTTTCTGACCGAGGTTTTTTTCTGGATCAGGACGGCGGCGGACCAGACAGCGGGGATCATTCCCTGGGGGCAGGTCACGGATCCTGTGGCGCCTGTGCCGCTGGCTGGAAAGGTTCCGGCCGCGGAAGCCTGTCTGAGGGCTGAGGCGCTGGCGCTGATGTCGGGACGCGAGGCCTGACGGAGGAGAAGGGATGACAGGGAGTCCGGCAGGGCCACGGCTTCCTTTCCCCGGCAGAGGAGGAGGCCGCTTCCGCTGAAGAAAGTCAGCGTGCCTTCGCCGGATCCCGACGCGCATGATTCCCGGAATGCGGCGTCCCCGGCGGAAGCCGATCCGCCATTACCACCGGAAAAGAAGAGGGCAGAGAGGTCTGTGACGGCATTGCCGTTCATGCCGAGCGCCGCGTCCATGCGCGCTTCTTCTCCTCCGGGTACGGCAAGACGGGAAACGAGGCCGTCTGCCGGCACGGCGGAGACGGCGCGGCCTTCGGGAAGGGTGAGGATGGTTCCCCAGGAACCGGCGGGCAGGGCTGAGGAGAGAGAGCCGCATCCGGAACAGAGAGAGGCTGGGCTGAGCTTTTCGTTTCCCCGGACAAGAAGGCCGTTTTCTGCCACGAAAAAGCCCGCTTCGATGCGGCGCGCTGCGGGACGGATGATTTTCCGGAGCATTTCCCTGTCCCCGGAGCCGCCGGCTGCGAAGAGCGCGAGGGAGAGCTGCCCCGTTTCCGGAGTGAAGAGGAAAGCCGTATACGGCTGGCCTGTGACGCTGTTCCGGGCCGAAGCCGTTTCCGGGCACAGCTCTGTCAGGCTGAAAGGAGCGTGTTCTGCCTTTTCAGCGAGATCCGCGCGGCGGGAGAGGACCCATGCCGCGGCGCGCCTGGCCGTGACTGTGAATTCCGCGGCGGCCCGGTTTGCGCTGGCTGTATCCCGCCAGTCTTCGGCCATGACGGCGATCCCGGAACAGGTCACGAGCAGGCAGACCGCGGCGAGAAGCGTTTCAGGGATGCTCATGGAACAGCCTCCGTGATGCAGGCAGTGAACCAGGCGAAGGGAACGGGTCTGTCAAAGCCCGGGGACGGACAGGCGGCCGGAAGGGTGCGCGGCGCGGAAGAGCCGGCTGGCCGTGTTACCTGCCCCGAGGCGTAGTACCAGTCCGCGATGAGATCCTGCGCGGCGGCGAGATCCGGGCTGTTCTTCTTCAGCGTGGAACCGGCCGGGCGCATGGCCAGCGAGTCGGGAGAAAGGTTGCAGGTAAGCATCCAGACGGAACCTGACCGGGACACGGCGGAACGCAGGAGGGCCGGCCCCGCCGCGCGGAAATACCGGGCGGGAATCCTTTCAAGCGCTTCTTTCTGTCCGTCTGTGGAGGCGAGGGCGGAGAGGCAGTCCTTCGGGATCCAGGAGACGGCCATACCCGTACGCATGGGCGCGAAGAAAACGGCGGGCTCTTCGCCGGACCGGCAGACAGGCACGGGAATGGTTCCCCGGGTGAAGGCCGCGCCGCCGTTACTGGTCAGGCTCACGGCGCTGGTTACGCCCATGTTCCGCACGGAGAGGCTGTTTTCACTGTCAGCGAGGAGAGCAAAGCGTCCGTCCCGGCAGAGGCCGAGGCCGAAGCGGGAATCCAGAATGAGGCGCCCCGTGTTTTTCTCTCCGGCGCAGAGGGCGGCCGGCGTTTCCGCGGGGCCGCTGTAGTCCTCCGGCGCGGGAAGGGAGCCGAAGCCACTGAGCGTGGAGGCCGGACCGGAATAGGTATTCAGGAATCTGAGCGCGGAAACGTCCTCAAGCGCGTGCCCGGAAAGGCCGAGATCCGTTTCCATAACGGAGAGCTCCTCGTGTCCGGAGAGAGGCTCCCTGCGCAGGATTTCCTCTCTGAGGGCGTCCGTCTGTCCTGCTCCGGGGCCGTCCAGAATGCCGAAGGAGCCTTCGGGTACGGCGGTCAGGCCGAATGAGGCGAGGTCAAGGGCTCTGCCCTCACCGGGCAGCCATACGGATGACGCGGAGAGACCGAGAGCCCGGGCGCGCCGGTCTGACGGGCGGTAGAAGCCGCTTTTGAGGCGGAGCGCAGCGGCTCTCGGAAGGGCATCGTTTCCTGAAGCCGTGCCTTTGGCCAGGACAAGGATGTCCGTGCCGCCGGCCGTCTTCTTCACGAGCACGAGGAAGGGCCGGCCGCCTGCGCCCTCCGCGGAAAAGCCGGGAGGCAGGGAGGTGAGATCGTCCGGGACGGAAAGCCGGACTGTTTCCGGCGTTGAGGATGGCGGAAGCTGACGCGCCGCGATGCGCAGCGTGTCGGCCTGCCAGGCCGCGGCCCCGGCGTCATCCCGGCAGCGTTCGGCTCCCTGCAGTGTGGCCGCGCCGGCAAAAGCGGCGCAGAGCACAAAGAGAGCGAGAAGAGTATCAGCGAGCTGCATGAGGCGTCCCTGTCGGGCTAGGGTGTGGGAAAACAGCCTGTCATGACGAGGGCTGAGGAATCGGCCATGTAGAAATACGTGTCCTGCGGGACATCCTCTCCTGAGGACGTGCCCGTTCCGAGCTGAAGACTGCCCGAAGGGGCAGGCTCCGGGATTTCTTCGGAGGCGGAGAAGCTTTCCGCGGCGGAACGGGAATCCGTTTTTTCCGTTCCCTGGAGGAGGGAGCCCTTCACGGTGACGAGCCAGGGATCCCCCGCGTCCTCCACGCTGACTTCCTTCTCCCTGAAGCCCGGGGCGGGAACCGCGAAAATGGCGGCCCGGGTGCCTTCAGGGCAGGCAGGTTTCAGCACGGGGCGGGAAAACGTCCGGAGCGGTGTGGCGAGATTCGTGATGACGCCGTCAGAAGGGCCGGCGAAGAAGACACCGGCAGCGCTGAGAAACGCGCTGTCCCGTCCGAGCAGGGCGGCGCGCCCGTTCCGGCATACGGCGAGGCCTGCTCCGGGAATGTACCTGGTGAGTCCCTCAGGGGAACCGGAGCCCGTGTCTCCCGCCTGGCACAGGGCTGCGAAACCGTCTGCCGCGGCCGTATCAGCGCCTTGAGAGGAGGAAGCGAAGACGGCTGCGCCCGTATCCCTGAGGGAGTGGGCGCTGAAGCCGAGATCCGACAGCATGGTGTTCAGCCCTCCCTCTGCTTTTCTGTGCAGAAAAGCTGAACTGTCGGCCGTGCCCGGTTCAGTCCCGTCCGTGTCAGCGAGGCGCAGGAGAGCCGTTGTGCCCGGAGGCAGGGATATCCCGAGGGATTTCAGGGACAGGGTAAAGGAGGAGCGCGCTCCCTGAAGAGTGGTTTCATCCCGGCCGCTTCCCGTTGTGGAAACGTACCCTCCTCCGGGAAGTTTTTTCGCAAGCGGAAGCGCGTACAGAGAGGCAAAACGCCGTTCAGAGCCGGCGTTTCCCTTCCAGGAGGCAGGTGTTCCCTCTGCCACGGCCAGAATCAGGGGCGCGCTGTCTGCGGTAAGGCGGCGCAGGAAGAAGCGCAGGGGCCGGCCGTCGGCGAGGGAATCCGGAAAGGAGGGGCGGAGGTACCCGGCTTCCCGGAGTACGGAGGGATTTCCTTCCGGTCCTGTGGTGAGGGAGAGCTCACTTTCATGATCCCGGGCGCAGGCCTCTGCCGCGGAAGCGAGATCGTCCATGAGCTCAGCTGAGCGTCCGAGTTCGAGGGAAGCGGCGCGTTCCTGCGTGAGAGTCCCCAGAAGGACAAGCAGGAACACGAGACAGATGGCGCCGAGGAGGGAGTCGGTCAGATTCATGGGACCTGTCAGTTTTCGGAGACAAAGGAGAAGGCCGGGCAGGCAAGATACGCGGCACTCACGGTAAGCCCGTCCGCGGGGAAACCGTCAGGAACGAAGCCTTCGAGATCAACGCCGCCTTTTTGGCAGGAAGCGCCCCGGCAGGCGGAGCCTGTGCCGGCCGAGCTCCCGAGAGCCCGGGCGAGCGCTGCGTCCTCACGCGTCCTGAAGACGGCCATGAGACACGTATCCCCTTTCATGGCGAGGAAGGCCCGCAGGGAAGGCGTGCCGTCATCCTCTCCGGGAATACGGAAGCCGTTTTCCGCGAAGGACCCGATATCGGAAAGGACAAGTTCCGTGAAAGAAGAGCCATCGCGCGAGGCCAGGGCGCGCCGTTCATAGGGGGAGAGAGCCGTGACGGCGGCAAAGACGGCTGAGCGGAGGGAAAGAAAGGAAGCCGTTTCAGGATCCGATCCCTGCGTGGCCTGAAGCGGGTGGCGGATCTGGAGCTGCAGAAGCAGGGCCGCGGTGACGGCAGTGAGAACGAAAAGGGCCAGCAGCGTGCGCATGGCGTTCCTCATGCCCCCGGGGAGCCCGGGGGCATGGTGAAAAGAGTAAAGGAACTACGGAGCGGTGAAGGTCACGGCTACGTTGCCGGCCTTGCAGGCCTGGACAAGCTCAGCCGTCTTCAGGCCGGTATCCGTGCCGCGGGTCCACACGGCAGTGCCGCCGGCCTCGACCTTGGCCCAGCTGCGGTACTGGAACCTGCCAAGGTGCAGGCAGATATCCTTGCTGAGGCCGCTGAAGCTGATGGTGTAGGTCGAGGGATCGTCGCCGGCCTCAATGGTGATGGGGCCCCACTTGGTGGCAGGTGTCGTTCCGCCCGAGCTGACGCGGGCGAGGCGTTCAGGCAGAATGCCGAGGTCGTAGAGGCTCCCGTCAGAAGCGTCGGAGGACAGATTTTCGTAATTGCCGTCGTAGGCGTCCTCGATGTTGGCCCGCAGGAGCGAGACATTCTGCATGACCTGCGCCACTTCATTCTTGTCGGAGACGTTGGTGTAGAGGGTGTAGCCGCCGGCAATGACGGCCAGGGAAACAATAACAGCGAGCAGAACCTCTGTCAGGTTCAAGCAAACCTCCTGCCGTTCGTGAATGAACGGACTCGTAGAGAGAAGGATAGGGTGGGTACCTGCAGGAGAAGGGCGTCCTTCCGCCGCGCAGGATGCGGCAGTCTTCCGGAAAAGTCAATAAAATTTTTAATAATGAAATAATTTTTTAAAATGAGACCGGACCTTTGACAGGGACCGCCTGTCCCTGTAACAGGCAGAGAAAAATGGCCCACGGCCGGACAACATTCATATGGAGGAAAATGGCATGTTCAGGGAACTTCGCCGCAGGGGGCAGGCTCTTCCGGAGGAAGAGGCTGAAAGGATCCTCAGGGAAGGAACGTACGGTGTTCTTTCTGTCACGGACGCGGACGGCTGGCCGTACGGCGTCCCCATCAATTATTTCTATGAAGACGGGTGCATCTATATGCACTGCGGAAAGGAAGGCCACAAAATAGACTGCCTGAAGCACGATGAGCGTGCCAGTTTCTGCGTGGTGGGCAGGAGCGTGATCAATGCGCCGAAGCTGAGCACGGATTTCCAGAGCGTGATCTGTTTCGGCAGGGTCAGTTCTGTGACCGGCGAAGCCGAAAGAAAGGATATCGTCAGAAGATTCAGCCTGCATCTCGCTCCCGAAACGACGGAAGAAGCCCTGGAAAAGGAATTCTCCATTTTCGGCAGAAACCTTGTCATCCTGAAGCTGAAGATTGAGCACGTGACCGGTAAAGAGGGCAAGTACCTTTCCCTGGCGCGCAAAAAAGCCGCGAAATAGAGGTTTCTTCCACCATCCTGACAGAGATGATCTCCGGCGGCCCTGATGCGGCCGGACGTCTTTTTTGCGTGCCCCGCGGAAAAAGCGTATGAAGACCGGATCTGTACCGGACTGCCGGCTCCTTAACGGAACGGCAGCCTCTGTCCGGTAACAAAACACCGTACTGGCTTTATACAGGGCCTGTGCAGAAACCTGGTAACGGAAACACCGTACCGGCCTTATACCCGGCTCCGGCAGAAACCTGGTAACGGGAATACCGTACCGGCCTTATACCCGGCTCCGGCAGAAACCTGGTAACGGAAATTCCGTACTGGTCTTATACCCGGCCCGGGCAGAATTCCGGCAGCGGAACAGCATCAGCAGTCCGGGGAGCGCTCCCGTACCCCGCGTCCTTCACCCCTTTTCATCTGGTCATCCCCCATGCACTTCAGCGCCTTTGAGAAGGCCCGTATCTCGGGCTTTTATTTCTTTACGTTTCCCTATCTTTTTGACGCGCTCTTTCTTTCGCGCATGCCTGCCCTTAAAGCCCAGACTGGCGCTACGGAGACCGAGATCGGCTGGGTGCTCCTGACGCTCGGGCTGTGCGGCCTCTGCGCTCTCCTGTCCGGCAACCAGCTTCTGCGGCGCGTGGGCAGCCGGCGTCTCTGCCCCTGGAGCATGCTGGCCATGTGCGTCGTTCTCGTTCTGGGCACCCGTGCCACCACAGTGCCGGGACTCGCCGTCTGCGCCGGCCTTTTCGGGTTCTTCCTCAATGTCTCGGATCTCTGCGCGAACACGCACGCTGTTCTTGTGGAGGTGCGGTATAAGAAGCCGACCATGTCCATGCTGCACGCTTTTTACGGCATAGGGCTCCTCATCGGCTCCTCAGCGGGCGGTCTTGCCGCGGCCCTGAATCTGTCTCCTTCGGAAAGTCTGGGCTTCATGACCATTCCCGCGGTTCTGCTCCTTTATCCCGCCTGGAAGCACGTGGAGAAGGATCCTCCCCTCGAGAAGCCGGTCCCCGGCAAAAAGAAACGCGAGCGCGTGCCCAGGCTTGTCTGGTTCTGCGGCCTCACCGTGCTCGGCTCCTATTCCGTCACCGGCGCGGCAGGCGACTGGGGGAGTCTCTTCATGTACACCTGCAAGGGCGCCAACGAGGAGACGGCAGCGCTGGCCTACGGGCTCTGCGGCACGTCCCTGGCCTTCTTCCGTCTGCTCGGCGACTGGCTGCGCACCCAGCTCGGCGATCGTCTCCTGGCCACGGGCGGCGCCATCGTGGCCTTCCTCTCCATGGGACTCGTCATTATCGCCCCGGATCCGGTGACCGCGCTCATCGGCTACACCCTGCTCGGCATCGGGCTCTTTCCGCTTGGCCCCGTCTTTTACAGCAAGGCCGGGCAGTGTCCGGGCGTGAGCACGGCCAAAGCCACCTCCGTGGTCGTGCTTATGGCCAATGGCCCGCTCATGCTCTTTCCGCCTCTCATCGGCAGTCTGGCTGGCGTGGTGGGGCTCCAGAAGGCTATGCTCGTGCCTCTCTGCATCACCTTCCTTCTTATTCCCTGGACCATGTATCTCATGCGGCATGACGGGAAATAAAAAACGGCCGGGAGGCATTCTCCCGGCCGTCTGTGCTTCATACGCAGGGGAGGCCGCTCAGGCCGTTACCCCCGTGCAGCTTAGGATAAGGACTTTTGTAATTTATTCTGTGTTTTCAATATGCTGCGTAAAAGTCCCGCACCATTCCGCACCAAATCAGGCCGGCAGGGCGGGGGCAAAGGTTTTTTCCGGCTTTCAGTAGTGAAATCTAAGCTGGGCTATGCACAGAACGCTGACGCCTTCAAATCTGTAGACCATGCGGTTCCTGGTGTCGATTCGCTTGGAGCACCACCCGGACAGGTTGCCGCTAAGACGTTCCGACTTGCCTATCCCGCTGGCGCCGGGCTCTCTCAGCAACGAGTCTATGAGCGCGTTGATCTTCTTCAGCGTCCTGCTGTCCTGCTTTTCCCAGTATTTGTAGTCCTCCCAGGCGTAGGAAGTGAACTTCAGTTCCATGCTTCTACTCCGGTCGGATAAGTTCGTGCTTTTCGGCCAGCCCCTCGTCGGCCTCCCTGATGGAAGCCATGAGGCGCTCTGCGTTGGCGGGCGTGCTCATAAGGTAGGCCGTCTCCTTCATGGCGTTGTAGTCTTCAAGAGACATCATTACAATCGGACGGGACTTCTGGCGCGTCACGATGAGCGCGTCGTGATCGTCGCAGACCTGATCCATGTACTTCGCAAAGTTCTGGCGGGCTTCGGTGTATGTGACTGCTTCAGGCATGGTGTCCTCCTTTTTGTCTTTGGTTAAGTACAGAAATATGTACATATTTGACGGGCGTCAAGAAAAAGCCCCTCGGGGAGGGGCTAATTGAGTGAAATCTATCCGCCGAAGAAAGATTAAAAATCTTTCAGGGAGGCTGGACTGTGTCGGAAAAACAAAATGAAGAAATGCAGGAAAGTGCGGCGGTCTCTCCGGTCTGCAGCTGACGCCTGGCGCACCGTGATACAGATTTTTGTTTAATTTACTGAATTAATTGAAAAGTCCATACCCCAGCTTAGAACATGGTATTGTTGTTTTCGGCTTTTTCCGGGATATCCTGGATGACATCCCAGTGCTCCGCGATTTTGCCGTCTTTGACGCGGAAGATATCGACAGCAGCCTGACCGCGATCGCCGGCTTTCAGCGTGATGTGATTGTGGATAAACACGAGATCGCCGTCAGCGCCGATATGTTTGATTTCCGCCCTGCTTTCCGGGAATTCTTTGAGGAATCCCTGGACGCCGGCCTTAAACGCCTCACGGCCGTCGGCGAAGCCGGGGCTGTGCTGGATGTATTTCGGGGCCGTCAGGCTGTCGATCACGGAAGTATTGTGCTTGTTGAAAATCTCATTCCAGAAATATTCCACCATCTGCCTGTTATTCCCAAAAGACGGCAGTTTGTCTGCCGCCAGCGCCGGGCAGGCAGCGGAGGCCGCCATAAGGCTCAGTCCCGCCATAAAAGCCAGAGCCGTTTTCTTCATTTTCATAGAAATACTCCTTTGCGTTGTTCTTTCCTGCTCTTCCCGTGATGCCCCTGGTACGGACGGATGTCCCTGCTGCCGGGGGAGCGAAAAGCCAGTCAGGCATATCCAGGGAATAGATGTTTTTTTATTTATAACATTTCTGCATGCCGGTCAAACAGGAATCCGGCTGCCTGCGGGGCATGCCTGATGGAGAAGATGCCGCTCGGGAATACGTCTGTTCCGGATGCGGTGCCGGATGAGGCCTGTTCTTCCGGATTTCACAGGAAAGACTGGCTGAGGTCCGTCCGGGATATCAGGTTCCCGGAACCCATCATACCGCTGACGGTCCGGCAGCCGGGCCGGTTTCTGAAGGATGGGAAGTGTGGGCCTCTTTCCTCCTGCTGTCTCTTCCGGGAGGAAGCCCGAATCAGAAGAGCTCCGTATCCGGGGGGCTGACGAACCTGTTATGGGCTACCGGCATTGCCCGCTGGAGCCAGCCGGGCTATAGTCTTCTATTCCACAACATCCAGCCCGTATCCATCATGAAAATTTCCGAATACACAAAGGCCCGTCTGGCCGTTTCCTTCTTTTTCGCCGCTTCAACGATTTTCTACGCCATCCTTCTCTCGCGTATGCCGGCCCTCAAGTCCCAGGTGGGCGCGGATGAGGCGGAGGTGGGCCTGATCATCCTGTCCATGGGCCTGTGCGGGTTCGCGGCGCTTCTTGGAAGTGCCCGAGCCCTGCGCTGTTTCGGGTCAGGACGGCTCTGCCGCTGGAGCGCCGCGCTCATGGTCGTCTCCCTTCTCGTGGCCATGTTCGCGGTGAATGTGTGGCAGCTGGCCATCGGCGTCGGGATATTCGGTTTTTTCATGGGCATGCTGGACGCGTGCGTGAATACACAGGGCATGCTCATAGAAAAGCACTTCAGCCGTCCGAGCATGTCCTTTCTGCACGCCTTCTACGGCTTCGGCATCTTCCTCGGATCCGCGTCGGGCAGCGTGTTCTCTTCCCTGTCCCTTTCTCCGCTTCCGAACGTGGCGTTCTTCGCCGCCCTCTTTTTCCTCCTGTTTCTGCCCGCCTGCCGTTCCCTGCAGCACGAAGATGAGCCTCAGGCCGGCAGAGGCGGTACGAAGGAGAGCGGCCGCATACCTCTTTTCGTCATAGGATGCGGCCTCGGGTATCTTCTCATTGAGGCCGTGGAGGGGTCGTCAGGTGACTGGGGCAGCCTCTACCTCTTCAGCGTCAAGGGGGCGGACGAGAAGACAGCGGCCCTGGCGTACGGCGCCTACGGCTCCGCAGCGGCCGTGTGCCGGCTCTTCGGGGACAGGATGCGCGCGCGTTTCGGGGACCGGACCCTGTCCGTGGCGGGCTCGGCCATTGCCTTCTGCGGGCTCGCCGTGGCGCTTTTCGCGGGAAATCCCCTGATCTGCCTGGCCGGTTACGCCATTCTCGGCGCCGGTATCTCGCCCGTGGGGCCCATCTTCTTCAGTCAGGCGGGCAGGTGTCCCGGCGTGAGCCTTGAGCGGGCGAGCTCTGCCGTCTCCGTTCTGGCCTACAGCTCGCTTCTCCTTTTCCCGCCGCTTCTCGGCGGCATCGCCAAGCTCGTGGGGCTTGCCACCGCGCTTCTTCTCCCCTTCGTCCTCTGCTTCGCGCTGATCCCCTGGACGTTCTTCCTTCTGAAAGGCCGCAGATAGACGGCTACATCGCGGACGCGAACTGCTGCTGGAAGGAGAAGACGCCGGCCAGAATGAGCAGGACGAGGCCGAAAACGAGAAGGAGCAGGAACGTGCCGAGCGCCCGCATGGAGTCGTGAACGCGTTCCGTGCCTTCCCGGATTTCCGCGCGCGCTGTCTCAAGAAGGCGCTCCCCGCAGCCGTCCAGTCCGTCCAGGGCGCGCAGATCCTCGATGGCCTCCTCAGGCAGGAAGGACGGCCCGGCGCCGGCCAGGGCGTCCCCCAGATTCGTGCCGTTTCCGTAGACGCGCAGAACGCCCCTGAGGCGTTCCCTGAGCCAGGGAGAGGAGGAAGGGGAGGCGAGGCAGGTCTCAAGCACCACGCGCGTCTGCACGCCGGCCCTGGACAGCGTGGCCAGCGTGAAAAGGAAGGCCGATCCCTCGGAGAGGGCGTGCAGTTTCCACGGACCGAAGGCATCGAGGCGCTGTCTGAGAGGCCCGGTCCAGGTGCCGAGGCTTGTCACGGTGAGGATAATGAGCAGAATGAGGACGAGTCCCAGGAAAAGGCCGCGTGACGAGTTCAGGAATCCGGAGAGAGCGTAGAGCCACGCCGCGGCGCCGGTCCACGACTCCGGATCCAGCACAGCGGCCAGCTGGGGGACAATGAGCCCCGAGGTCAGGACAAGCACGATGACGGAAAGCAGAACCAGGAATACGGGGTAGGCGAGCCCCGATTTCACCTCCTTCGCCACGCGCCCCCGTGTCTCGAGAAGCTCCGCCGCGAGGGAAAGTCCCTCGGCCGTGCGGCCCGAGCTCTCGCCGGCGGAAAGGAGGAGTCCTTCGCCCGGGGCGCCGAGTCCGCCAAGCCCGTCGGCGAGGCCGAGTCCGGAGTCGCGGGCCAGGAGAAGCCTGTTGCAGGCCCTGGCGAAGCCGGGATTCTTCCCTTCGGCCCGTCCGCGCGCGTCCTCGATGGCGTCCCACACGGGAAGCCCGAGCGCCGCCCTGGCCGCGAGACGCCTCCACAGTTTTGCCCGCACGGACGGGCGGAAAGCCCGGCGCAGGGCGTATTCGGAAATAAGGGACATGGTTCCTCCATGCGGGCAGAGTTCTTCAGGCGCTCCTTGAAAACAGGCGCCGTACGTCCGGGACGGGCGGCCGTCACAGGGACAGCCGAATTATAAAGCATTACTTTAATTATATGACATTTATTTAGTAAAAGCAGGCTGTTAGACGGTCTGTCCGCGGATGTCAGACGCTGTCCGGATCGGACAGGCCGCCCAGCCTGTGTCCGCAGGTGACGGGATCGAGAAGCCCTTTCGCGATGAGTCCGAGGCAGCGGCCGGCTATGGTGACGCCGCCGTTCCGTTTCCAGAGCTCCCTTGCCGCCCCGTCCTCACCCCTGGCGAGGAGCCTGCCCACCGCGCCGCGGCAGTCGACAATCTCGGCCGCGGCAGCGCGGGAGAGAATGCCCTGTCCCCCGCAGGCAGGGCAGCCGTCAGGATTGCGCAGGCGCACGCCGCCCATGGCGGAGGGACCGATGGCGCCGGCGAGGAATTCTTCAAGTTCTTCTGGAAGGAGGCTGCGCCGTGCTTCCCCTGTAAGGGAGGAGAGCGGCAGGCTGCAGCGGGGGCAGTTCAGGGACATGAGGCGCTGGCAGATGAGTCCCGCGCAGACGCCCTGCCCGAAGAGGGTTTCCCTGGGATCGGGAACGCCGGCTGACGTGAGCATGCCCGTGAGGCGGCGGGCTATAGCGAAGGCGTCGGCCGCGTGCACTGTGGTCCACACGGCGTGGCCGGTCAGCGCGGCGTCGAGCGCAGCGGCTGCGGCCGCGGGCCAGCGGATCTCGCCAATCATGATGACATCGGGGTCGCAGCGCATGGCGCCGGCTATGGCGTCGGCGTAGGCTGATGCCCTGTCTCCCCCGGACGTGGGCACCTGAATCTGCCTGACGCCGGCCATGGGGTATTCGGGGGGATCCTCGACCGAGAGGTAGCTCTGGTCGGGACGGGAGATGACCATGGACTCCATGACGTGGCGCAGGGTTGTGGATTTGCCGTGTCCCGTAGGGCCGGCAAGGAGGGTGAGGCCGCGTGATCCGGCGAGGGAGGCCATGAGGCGGCACTGGTCCTCAGAGTAGCCGAGCGCGGCAAGGCGTTCTCCGAGGCTTCCCGTGACGCCGTCCGCTCCGGTGAGGAGGCGCATGGCGAGGAAGGTTCCCCTGGACGCGGTGTCGGACTGGATCGGCTCCGCGTGCAGGCGCACGGAATGGACGCCCGGAGGCAGGACGGAGCGGCTCACGATGCGCGCGTCCTGGCGGGAGGCCTGTGAAAAGCCCGGCGTGCCGTTCTGCTGGCCGAGGCCGTTGAAGGCCACGGCGATCAAACGCCTCGCGAGGGTGCCGGAGATTTCGGCAGCCGGGCGCATCTCGCCGCGTACGCGGAAGCGCACGAGACCGTAGGCTCCCATGTCCGCGATATGCACGTCCGAGGCTCCGCTTTCCCCGGCTTCCGCGAGGAGGCTCACGAGTCTTCTCTGCACCTCCGTGCGGCCTGTCTCCGTCTCCCCGCCGCGCCCGGCGAAGCGCAGGGCGAACTCGGCCGCCGGATGCGGCACGGCGCGTGTCCCGCAGTTCTCCTGCAGAAAGGCGGCGAGCGCCATGAAGGGCAGGTTCCCGGCGATTTCCCGGGAATAGTCCAGGACGCTCCTGTCAGGCGAAAGGCGGATTTTTTCCCGGACCGCGCCGTCGAGTCCGGCCATCAGTTCCGCGAGGCGCAGGCGCAGGGTCTGACTGTTTCCGGTATCCGGCATGTTTCTCTCCCCTAGAATGAAATGAAAAGCGTGGAGTTCTGACAGCGCACGCGCACGCCCTGGCGGGTCACGGCGCTTACCCTGCCGCAGGCGAAGGGACTGCCCGGCCTGAGGGAGACAACGCGTCCTTCCGCGGTGCGCGCGAGAGCCCACAGGCTGTTCCCGGCGCCCTGTACGGAAATGATGGCGTCCTTTCCAGCGGGACGGGAGGCTTTTCCGTCCTGTCTGACTGGGGCCGGAGCGGCGGGACGGCTTTCCGCGGGCTTTGTGCCGCTTCCGTTTCTCACCGCGTCGGCGGCCTGCTTCGCTTTGAGGTAATCGGCTTCTTCCCGGGCGATGCGCGTCCTGAGCCGCATCGCCTCGAGCTCGTTCATGAGCCTCGCGTTCTCCCCGAGAGAACCCGGTTCCGCGGCTGACTTTCCTGTCTCAGGAGCGGGACTGCCTGCTCTTTCCTTCGCTGCGGGAGATTCCGGCTTCCTGTGAACGCGCGGCGCGGGAGCGGGACCCGGGGAGACTCCGTACCCCGGGTCCGTGTCTCCCTGCAGGAAGAAGGCGGCTCCGCAGGCGGTGAGCGGGACGGCGAGACAGGCCGCCACAATCAGGACGCGCCGGCCCGGCCGGCGCCGGGGGGAAGCGGGGACGGGATTTTCCCCTTTCCCCGGCGTGTCCGCGAAAAGACGGGACAGATCGTCCGCGGTGTTTCCGGGACTTTCCTCCATGGCGTTTCTGCTGTCGTCCGGGAAAGCGGTTTCCCTGGTTTCATCGGGCATAGGCATCTCCTCTGGCGGTCCAGCTGCCGCCCTGTACGGTGAGTTCGGTCAGGAAAAAGCCGGGCAGACCGTGAAGCGCGGCAAAGACGTCCCTGAGGCTGTCTCCCTGAAGGCCGGCTATGTTCCAGGCGCCCGCCGCCCACGGGCAGGCTATGGACGTGCCGTTTCCGTCCGTCAGTTTCGCGGGTTCCCTGAAACGCACGCCGCCGCGGGCTTTCGCGCGCTGAAGAAGATCAAGAAAACGGGCGGACGCTTCCTTTTTCGTGAGAAAGGTTTTCCAGGCGTCAGGACCCGGACCCGGTGCCGCGGGAAGCGGCACCCTGCGCGTCATTTCCGAGGGACGCGAATCCTGGAAAACCGCGTCTTTTGGGAGGCCCGTATAGCTTGAGGCCGCGGTGCGGGCGTAGGTGAGGAGCAGGGTCACTCCGGGGTCCCCGCCGTTTCCGGACCGCGCGCGGCACGCGCCCCTGCGGAAAACCCAGCCCGAGAGTTCACGCGGCGCCCTGTAGATGCCGGCGAGACAGGAGCGCCCCGCGGCCGCCGTTTCCGGAAGAGAGGACCACGCCGGAGGAAAGACTTTTTCAGGGTGTTCCCCGGCCCGGAGGGCCAGGGCGCCGGATTTTCCCCTGCCCGTGAGCGCGTCCACCTGTTCCGAGAGAGAGGATATGGCCGGCGGCAGGAAGAAGCCGCAGGCCGCGCAGAAGAGGACGGATTCAAAGAAGATACGGAGAGGGGAGCGCAGCGAGCGCACGGGCCGGCAGCGCCAGGCGAACCGGGCAGCGCGTCCGGGCATGCCGCCCCGCGCGAGAAGGCGCGTGAGGATCTTCGCTGACTCGCCGGGATCGGCGGAGGCTGCGCGCAGGGAAAAGGCTTCCCTGCCGCCCGCGAGCCGGGCAAGCCGTACA
>ERZ773224.820-NODE-820-length-42215-cov-7.427396_pt1 | contig 42215 bp, 40 predicted proteins | sample MGYA00580526_ERZ773224 | MGnify/ENA primary metagenome ERZ773224 (study PRJEB29015, sample SAMEA2737743) | human gut metagenome | biome: human gut; feature: human-associated habitat; material: faeces | place: China | collected 2012 ... | reverse complement strand
ATATAATTTCTCAATTTTGTCACCCGACTTGTTGTCGTCGCAACGAGTTGCTCCTTCAAGGCTACGCGTCGTTGGTTCCAAAATTTCGAAATTATATTGAGATACTTTTATGACATTGTAATATTTTCATGAATATAATATTATAGGAAGTGATTATTTTGAGAGAGATTTATTTAGACCACTCTGCAACTACCTATGTTAGGCAAGATGTACTCAATGCAATGATTCCATACTTTTATATTGAATATGGAAATCCTTCCTCCCTGTATAGTGTTGGTAGAAGAGCGAAGAAGGCTATTGAAAATGCAAGATGCCAAGTTGCTAGAGCAATTAATTGCAATTCCGGAGAGGTAATCTTCACTTCGTGTGGTAGTGAGAGTGATAATTTAGCTTTAAAAGGATTTGCTTATGCGAATTATAAAAGAGGAAACCATATCATTACTTCAAAGATTGAACACCCTGCTATTTTGAATTCATGTAAGAGCCTCGAGAAAAAGGGATTTCGTGTAACATATCTTGATTGTGATGAGAATGGATTTATAGATATTAATCAATTAGAAAATGTAATTTGTAGTCAGACTATATTAATCAGTATTATGATGGCAAATAATGAGATTGGAACTATTCAGAATGTGAAACAGATTGCAAAAATTGCACATGCTCATAATGTGATTTTTCATACTGACGCTGTTCAGGCGGTTGGTAACATTAATATTAATGTTCAGGCTATGGAAATTGATATGTTATCTTTATCGGCTCATAAATTTTATGGACCAAAGGGAGTCGGAGCTCTGTATGTGAAGGAAGGCATTAACTTTGAAAGAATTCAAGATGGCGGACATCAGGAAAGAGGAAAGAGGTCTGGTACAGAAAATGTTGCTGGTATTGTTGGATTAGGAAAGGCTATTGAAATTGCATCAAATAGGATTGACGTATATAATAGCAAGTTGTTGAACTTAAGAAATTATTTTATAGATGGACTTAATAACAATTTCGAAAATATAAGAATTAATGGAGATTTGGTTAATAGATTGCCGGGAAATGTTAATGTTTCATTTAGGAATAAGGATGCCTCAGATATTTTGTTTGAATTAGATAAGAATTGCATCTGTGCTTCTGGGGGTTCGGCTTGTTCTTCTGGAAATGTCAGTCCTTCTCACGTTCTTCTGGCTATTGGAGTTCCAAGTGAATGGATTAATGGAACTGTTAGATTTACATTAGGAGAAGAGAATTCTAAAGATGAAATAGATTATGTTTTAAAATGCATGAAAGCTGTAGTTATATAACTAAAAGAAATTTGTAATAAATATATAATCAAAACGAATATAATATAAAAACTTGTTAGATTATTTTCAATCTAAATAAGTGAGAAAAATTTACACACCATTATTGACAAGGTCAAGAAGTAATAAAATTATTATATATTTGGGCAAAAATTCATAAAAAAACCGGCTCCCTGTTATAGGGGAGCCGGTTGCTAGGAGTTAGCCCAGGTAGGTCTTGATAGACCGGACGATCTTGACCAGAACATCCTCCTTCGGAACTACGATGGACGACTCCAGGGTGTAGCGGAAGACGTAGGTGTTGTCAGCTGAGAGCTGGCGGAACTCCTGGACTTCGTACTCTCCACCCCAGTGGCTTTTCACAATCGATGAGATTGTGTCCTTGTACACCTTGAACTTCTGTTTCAGGTCATGAAGCGTGCTTCCTGCGTCCTCGTCAGAGAGGGAAAAGATAACGTCTATCCCATACTCGAAGTGAGGTGTGGACAGGTTCGCGTTTTTCCGGACCTTGTTGGTAGAAGATATTGCGTACGAAAGCGGATAGTTTGCCATGAGTGTTTACCTCCTAAATGTGTGTGAGAATAAATTTCTCTAACGTCATTATACCACATTATGTAAAAAGATGCAAATTGTATTGATTTTTAGGCTATTTTATAGTATTATTATAAACATAAGAATTAATATGGTTAGAGGAAATAAGATGAATTTTCTAATTAAAAGTCTAGAAAATCTAGAAAAATTTTCAGATTATACATCACAAATAAAAGAAGAAAAAAGCCCAATAATTTTATCGGGCTTATCTAGCGTGGGAAAAATACAATTGATAGAGGCAACTAAGGAGTATACAAACAGAAATATTTGTATAGTAACATATAACGAATTACAAGCAAAAAAAATAATAAAGGATTTACAATATTTTTCGAATAATGTAGTATATTTTCCTAAAAGAGAAATTGCTTCTTATGATTATGTAGCAGAGAGTAAAGATTTGCCTTATGAAAGAATAGAGGCATTAAATAAGATCTATACAGAATTAACAAAAAGAAAAAACAAAAAGAATAAAGAACAAAAAGGTAACAGGCTTATAGTAGTAACAACTATAGAAGCTCTAATGCAAAAGATGATTTCTAAAGATGAAATATATAATACTGTTTTAGAGTTTAAAATAGGCAAAGACTTTGAACAAGAAGATTTGAAGAGAAAGCTTGTAAATCTAGGATATGAGAGAGCTGAGATTGTTGATGGAAAAGGTCAATTTGCAATAAGAGGTGGAATTTTAGACATCGGAACATCTAAAATTCAAGGAATAAGAATTGAGTTTTGGGGAGACGAGGTTGATTCGATTAGAAGCTTTAGTATAACATCGCAAAGATCTCTAAAAATGCTAGAGGAAGCAATCATATATCCTTCTCATGAATTGATTGTAACAAGAAACATAGATGAAATATGCAATGAGATAGAAAAAAACATCTTAGAAAATGCACAAGATGAAGAAATCCAGAAAAATATCAGAGAAGATATAGAATTAATTAAAACTGGAGATTATATTAGTAAAATAGATAAATATTTTAATATTTTTTATAAGGAACAGAGCAATTTATTAGAATACCTGGATAATGACTATCTTGTTATGCTTGATGACATAAATAAGATAAATGCAAGACAAGAAAATATAATAAAAGATAATTCGAATTTAATTGAAACACTTACAGACAAAAATAGATTGGTGCCTGATTCAATAAGAAATATTAATAAAATTGATGTAGAAGATATTACCTTACAAAAAGTATATTTATACGAAACAGATTTGTTAGAAGAGAGTAGTAAAGTTCAATTTTCAACAAACAAATTCAACTTTAAATATAGAGATGTTCACTTTTTCAAGAGTGAGCTTAATTTGTTGACTGCTGAAATAAAGATGGCACAAGCCGATAAGAAAAATATTTTTATACTTTCAGGAAATGAACAAGGTGCAAAGAAAATAGAGGATTTACTTGAACCAGAAGAGATAAAATATAAGTATGTAGAAAAATTAGAAGAGAGCCAAGAGAAGATTTATCAAAAATCAATAAAAGAAAACCTAAAAAGTGGTGTTGTAATAATATCAAATGGAAGCTTGTCTTCTGGATTTGAAAATTTTGATTTAAATACACTTGTAATAACTGGCGAAGATTTTATAAATGGAGAAGTAAAAAAGAAGAAACATTCTGATGCTTTTAAACAAGGTGAAAAGGTTGTATTTGCTGATTTAAGAGCAGGAGATTATGTGGTTCATAAAACACAAGGTATAGGAATTTATATTGGTGTAAATACTATAACAACTGCGGACGGAATTACGAAAGATTATATAAAAGTAAAATATAAGAATGATGATGTTTTGTATGTTCCAACAGATATGCTGGATAATATAAGAAAGTTTGTTGGCGGTGGCGAAGGAGAGCCAAAGCTAAATAGACTTGGCAGTAAAGAATGGGAAAACACTAAGGCAAGAGTAAAATCAAACTTAAAAGAAGTTGCAAGAGACCTAATAGAATTATATGCAAGAAGACAAAAGGCAAAAGGTTTCATGTTTTCTGAGGATACTCCTTGGCAGAAACAATTTGAAGATAATTTCCCATATCAGGAAACCGATGATCAGTTAAGATGTATTTCTGAAGTTAAGAAAGACATGGAATCAGACAAGCCAATGGATAGACTTTTATGCGGAGATGTTGGCTATGGAAAAACAGAAGTTGCTATAAGAGCTGCATTTAAGGCTGTTATGGACCAAAAACAGGTTGCATATTTAGTTCCAACTACTATACTTGCAAATCAACAATATGAAGAATTCAAATCTAGAATGGAAGGTTTCGCAATAAAAGTAGAACTGTTAAACAGATTTAGAACAAAGAAAGAACAAGATGAAGTTGTAAGAAAATTAAAACTTGGGGAAGTTGATGTTGTTGTTGGAACACATAGATTACTAAGCAAAGATGTAGAATTTAAAGATTTAGGATTGTTAATAATAGACGAAGAGCACAGATTCGGTGTTAAAGATAAGGAAAAAATAAAAAAATTGAAGGAAAATATAGATGTACTTACAATGACTGCTACTCCAATACCAAGAACCTTACACATGTCTATTGTTGGAGTAAGAGATATGTCAGTTATTTATGAACCACCTCAAAATAGAAAGCCTGTTCAAACTTATGTACTTGAATATGATAAGGAAGTTATAAAAGAAGCTATAACTAAAGAACTTGAAAGAAATGGGCAAGTATTCTATTTATTTAATAACGTAGAACAGATTATAAAAAAAGCAGATGAAATTTCTAAACTTGTTCCAGAGGCAAGAGTGGATTTTGCACATGGAAAGATGACTGGAGCACAAATTGAGAGTATAATGCAAGAATTTATAGAACACAAAATAGATGTGCTTGTTTGTACAACAATCTTGGAATCTGGAATAGATATTCCAAATGCGAACACGATAATTGTTGAAAATGCAGATAGACTTGGATTAGCTCAGCTTTACCAGATTAGAGGTAGAGTTGGAAGATCTGATAGACAAGGATATGCATATATTACATACAGAAGGGATAAACTATTATCAGAAATTGCAGATAAAAGGTTGAAAGCAATAAAGGAATTCACTGAATTTGGTTCTGGATTTAAAATTGCGATGAGAGACCTAGAAATAAGAGGAGCTGGAAGCATGCTTGGAGAGATTCAATCTGGTCATATAGAACAGGTTGGATATGATACTTATTGCAAATTATTGGATGAAGTTGTTAAAGAAATGCAAGGAATTGAAGTTAAGAAAGAACAAGAAGTACAGATTGAGATTAATCTTTCAAGCTATATTCCAGAAAGTTATATAGAAGACAGTTCTCAAAAAATTGAAATCTATCAAGATATTGCACTATGTAGAACAGATAAAGATATTGAAGATGTAATAGACGAGATAATTGATAGATATGGTAGCATGCCTAAAGAAGTAGAAAACTTAATAGAGATTGCTAGAATTAAAATACTTGCCAGAAAGGCAGGAGTTATAAAGGTTTCTCAGAAAGAAAATGCAATTGTGCTAAATCTTGATAGAGAAAATATTAACATAGATGAAAAAACAGTAAATAAATTAGTAACGACTTATGGCTCAAATCTAAGATTTTCAGCAGGAGTTGACCCTTATATTACTCTAAAAATTTCAACTAAAAATGAGAAAGAGGTAATTGAAAAAATAAAAGGAATTTTAAAGGAAATTACTCAAGATGGAGTTACAAACAAAACAGAAATTAATGAAGAAAAAAACATAAAATAAACGAAAAAATATGAAGTAACTAGAAGACTATAATAAAAAATAGAAAAGTCAATTAAATAAACAAAAGAAATTAAACCATAATTTGGAGGTAAAGATGCAAGTAATAACTAGTAAAGATAATGAAATTATAAAACAAATTAAAAAGCTAAAAGAGAAAAAATATAGAGACGAAGCTGGAGTGTATGTAATAGAAGGAATAAAAATGCTTGAGGAAGCTATTAACGAGAATGCTAGTATAGAAAAAATTGTAATTTGTGAGGATTGCAGTGATTCTGGAATTATTCCTCAAAAATTAATGTACACAATTGCAAAATATGATTGTATATATGTAAGTAAAAAAGTATTTGAAATATTAACAGACGTTGTTGCACCTCAAGGCATCCTTGCGGTGATACGAGAACCTGCAAAGGATGAAAAAATAGACTACAATACAGATTTAATACTTGCACTTGATGGAATTCAAGACCCAGGTAATTTAGGAACAATTTTGAGAACAGCAGACAGTGTTAATTTGAAGCAAATAATTGTTACAAAAAATACAGCGGACTGCTTTAATCCAAAGGTTGTAAGATCAACTATGGGAGCAATTCTGAGAATAAAGGTTATTGAAACAGATTCATTAGTAAAAACTCTAAAAGAAGCAAAGAAAAATAAATTTGAGATTGTTGCAACATCACTTGATACCGAAAATAGTATATATGATATAGATTATAATAAAAAGGTAATAGTGATAGGAAACGAGGCAAATGGAGTTACAAAAGAAGTTCAGAAAATGGCAGATAATAAAGTGAAGATACCTATGCTTGGAAAAACGGAGAGTTTAAATGCTTCTGTTGCAACCGGAATTATGCTTTATGAATATGTTAGACAGAAATTAAATAAATAAAGACAATGATGAAATCTTTAAAAAGAAAAAATAAATACAATAGTTAAATCTTGAAAAGGAAGAAAAGGAAGAAAGAAAAATAAATACAAAGGTAAAATCTAAAAATGAAAAAATTGAATAAAAACAGTGTTTAAATTTAGAAAAAATGAAAGAAAAAATTAAATTTTAAAGACTTTTGTAGAATAATGTAAAAAAATGTAATTACTTGCAATACGGTTATATTATGAAAAACTTGAAAAATAAACAAAAAAGTGGTATAATAAAAGTATTCTCAAGGAAGAATTATAAATTAAAGGAGGTTTTCCAATGTCTAACATGGAAATCGTTTACCCGACAAGCGACGTAGCAATCACCGAAGAACAGGCCGTTACGATGGCCGAATTCTTAAAAGAAAGATTTGGAAACGAGAAAAATGTGGAGTTCAAAGTACAACGGATAGTTGGAGCTGAGAACAAGGAAAGATGGGGCGTGTATCTTATGATATTAGCCTAAATCCTTTACAGCCGGCAGTTATAACACTGCCGGCTGTTTTGCGTAAATAAATTATAAAATGTTGATTTATTTATTATATGAAGAAAAAAATCACGTAAATTTCGACGAATTTTAATACTTTCATTTTCATCGAATTTCACGTGATTATATTTTTAAAATTTTAGAAATCGCAATTGTTTGGTGTTCTTGGATAAGGAATTACATCTCTAATATTTTCCATACCTGTCAGATACATAAGAAGTCTTTCAAATCCTAAACCAAATCCAGAGTGAATATCAGTACCATATTTGCGTAGTTCTAGATACCAATATAATGGCTCTGGGTCAATGCCCATTGTTTTCATACGTTCTAGAAGTTTATCATAGTCTTCCTCTCTTTGAGAACCACCCATGATTTCTCCTGCACCTGGGACTTCTAGGTCAACTGCTGCGACAGTTTTTCCATCTGGATTTACTTTCATATAATATGATTTTATATCTTTTGGCCAGTTCTTTACGAAAACAGGTCCGTTAAAATATTCAGTAATATATTTTTCGTGCTCTTTTGCAAGGTCTTCTCCATATTCAGGAGTAAATTCCCACTTTCTATCAGCTTTCTTTAAAATATCGATAACATCTTTATGGTCGATTCTTACAAAGTTTGAATTAATCAATTTTTGTAATTTTTCAATTAACCCATTTTGAATGAATTTGTCGCAGAATTCTATTTCTTCAGGACATTTTTCTAAAACTGTTTTAACAATATATTTTAAACAATCTTCCTCGATATCCATTAATCCTTCCAAGTCACAGAAAGAGATTTCTGGCTCAATCATCCAGAACTCGTTTGCATGTGTTTTAGTGTTTGAATTTTCTGAACGTAAAGTTGGTCCAAAAGTATAAATTTTTCCAAAACTTTGTGCAAATGTTTCGCCATGAAGTTGGCCTGAACCAGTTATATAAGCTTTTTTACCAAATAAATCTTTACTAAAATCAGTTTTTCCATCTTTTTGAGGAAGAGCCTTGTCCAAATCTAAAGTTGTAAGTTTGAACATTTCCGCAGAACCCTCACAATCAGCACATGTGATTATTGGTGTATTTACATACACATAACCATTGCTTTGAAAATATTCGTGAATTGCGAATGCTGCAACACTTCTAATTCTGAAAACCGCACTAAATGTATTTGTTCTTGGACGTAAATGTGCAACAGTTCTTAGGTACTCGAAGCTATGTCTTTTCTTCTGAAGAGGGTAGCTTTGATCAGCCTCACTGAATATATCTATTTTACTTGCATGCATTTCGAAAGCTTGTTTTGCATTTTCTGTTTTTACAATAGTTCCTTGTACTGTAATTGTAGAACTAATTGTAAGTTTGCAAATATCTGCAAAGTTATCTAAACTATCATTAAAAACTATTTGCAAATTATTGAAGAATGATCCATCATTTATCTCTATAAAACCAAAAGTCTTTGAATCTCTAACAGTTCTAACCCATCCTGAGATTTCAACATTTTTGCCTATATATTCTTCTGTATTTCTAAATAAATCTTTTATTGAAACCTTTTCCATAATTCCTCAAGTCCTTTCTTTTTTACAATTTTGCTAATATTATACCAGAAATATTGAAAAAATCAATAAAATTTAAGGAAAATAAAGTTAAATTTTTATTGACTTTCCAATATTTATATGATAAAATATTTATCTGTAAGCCGCCTGAGTCGGGCTACTAAATGCTACTTCGCTTTAAATTGAAGCCTTAGGAATAAGTTTTCAATATAAAATGAAAGGTAGATGCCTAGTATTTTATGCTTAGCGAGTATACATATAAAGGGAGGTGTACAAATAATGTACGCAATAATCGAAAGCTGTGGAAAGCAATACAAAGTTGCTGAAGGAGATGTAGTATTCTTCGAAAAATTAGATGCAGAAGAAGGTAAAAAAGTTACTTTTGATAAAGTAGTTCTTGTATCTGATAAAAAAGTAGAAGTTGGAGCTCCTTACGTAAAAGGTGTTAAGGTTGAAGGAAAAGTATTAGCAAATGGTAAAGCTAAAAAAATATTAGTTTACAAATACAAAGCTAAGAAAAATGAAAGAAAACTTCAAGGACATAGACAACCATATACAAAGGTTGAAATAACATCTATAAAAGTAGCTGCTGAAAAGAAAGAAACAAAATCAGAAGCTAAAGCTTAAGTTTTATAATAGAAATTAATTAAATGAAATAAAATTTAAAACATGAAGGGAGTGAAACAATATGGCTCATAAGAAAGGTCAAGGTAGTGTTAAGAACGGTAGAGACAGTGAGTCAAAGCGTCTTGGACTAAAAAGAGCTGATGGTCAAGTTGTTCCAGCTGGAAACATTCTAGTAAGACAAAGAGGAACAAAATTCCATCCAGGAAAGAATGTTGGAATCGGAAGCGATGATACTTTATATGCTAAAGTAACAGGAACAGTTAAATTCGAAAGACTTGGAAGAGATAAAAAACAAGTTAGTGTTTATACTGCTGAAGAATTAAAAGCTAAATCTGCAAAGGTAGAAGCTCCAAAAGCTAAAAAAGCAGAAAGCAAAAAAACAACTGTAGCAAAGAAAACTACAGCAAAAAAAGCAACAGCAAGCAAATAATTTAACGAGATATTAAATGTAACACTTATTGATTGTAAAGTAACAATTAATAAGTGTTCTTTTTTTTATAAATTATAGATTTTTGGCAAGAAATATGTTAAAATATACCTTAGTTTAAATTGAAGAAAGCACTAAATTAAGATAGAAAAAGGAATGTGATAACTATGGCAGATAAAAAAAGAATATTAACAGGTGACAGACCAACAGGAAGATTACATATAGGACATTATTTTGGTTCCCTACAAAAAAGAGTAGAGATGCAGAATTCAGGACTATATGATCCATATATATTAATTGCAGATGTTCAGGCATTAACCGATAATTTTAATAATCCAGAGAAGGTTAGAAAAAATGTTAGAGAGGTTGCAATGGACTATTTATCTTGTGGAATAGATCCAGAAAAAACAACAATATATATACAATCAATGATTCCTGAAACTGCAGAACTTACGGTATTTTATTCGAATCTTGTAACTATTGCAAGGCTTGAAAGAAATCCTACTGTAAAGACTGAAATAGCACAGAAAAGAGATATATTTGGAGAAAGTGTTACTTATGGATTTTTAGGGTACCCGGTAAGTCAGGCAGCTGATATTACATGCTTTGGAGGAGAGTTAATACCAGTTGGAGAGGATCAACTTCCTTTAATTGAACAATGTAGAGAAATTGTTAGAAAGTTTAATTCAATATATGGTAATGTTTTAGTTGAACCACAGGCAGTATTATCATCAGGCAAAAGAATAAAAGGACTAGATGGCAATGAAAAGATGGGAAAATCACTTGGAAATGCAATTTATTTGTCAGATAGTGAAGAAGAAATTACTAAAAAAGTAATGAGTGCTGTAACAGATCCTAATAGAATTAGAAAAGACGATTTAGGAAATCCAGATGTATGTATGGTTGCATATTATCATAATCTATTCTCGCCAAAAGAAGAATATGAAGATGTATGTAAAGAGTGCAGAGCTGGAAGCAGAGGCTGTGTTGCTTGTAAGAAACAATTAGCACACAACATTATAGAAACATTAAGACCTATAAGAGAAAAAAGAAAATATTACGAGGATAATCCTGAAGTTGTTGATAAAATATTGATGGAGGGAACAGCAAAGGCAAAAAAAGAAGCAGAAAAAACAATGGAAAAAGTAAAAAAAGCAATGAGATTAGATTACTTCAACAAATAGGAATACTTTGGAGTTAAAAGGCAGGTTTGTTTAGAGAATAGATTTGTCTATTAGAAAACAATTTTTACAAATAAGATATTTAAAACGAAAATAGTTAGTTATAAGATGGTTCGATAATAGATAAAAGATAGTTATCGCATCATGCAAGAATAAATTTGAGAGGAAGATAAGAATGTTTACAGATTATGCAAAAATTTATGCATCTGCTGGAAAGGGTGGAAACGGTGCTGTATCTTTTAGAAGAGAAAAATATATAGCAGCTGGAGGACCTGATGGAGGAGACGGCGGAAAAGGTGGAGACATTTATTTTGAAGTCAATCCAGACAGCAATACATTAATAGATTTTAGATATAAGAAAAAATTTAAAGCAGAGAACGGAAATAATGGAGAAGGAGCTCATAAATCAGGAAAGAGTGGAGAAGATTTATATATAAAAGTTCCAATTGGAACAATCGTTAAGGATGCTGAAACAGGAGAAGTTTTGGCTGATTTGTCAGAAAAAGATCAAAAAGCTTTGGTTCTTCGCGGTGGAAGAGGAGGCAAGGGAAATTCACACTTTGCAACTTCAACAAGACAAGCTCCTAGATTTTCTCAAGGTGGAGAAGACGGAGAAGAAAAAGAGTTAATACTTGAATTAAAACTATTAGCTGATGTTGGATTAATCGGATTCCCAAGCGTAGGAAAATCAACAATATTGTCTGTTGTAACTGCTGCTACACCTAAAATTGCAGAATATCACTTTACCACTCTTGAACCAAATTTAGGAGTTGTAAAGCCTGAGTATGGAGAAAGTTTCGTAATTGCTGATATACCAGGATTAATTGAAGGTGCCAGTGAAGGTGTGGGACTTGGAATTCAATTCTTAAGACACATAGAAAGAACTCGTTTATTGCTACATGTAATAGATGTATCAGGTTCTGAGGGAAGAGATCCAGTAGAAGACTACTATGTAATAAATAAAGAACTTGAAAAATACAGTAAAAAACTTGCTAAGAGAAAACAGATAATTGTAGCCAACAAGGTTGATGCTATGCAGGACGAATCTTTATATGAAAAATTGGCAGAACTTGCTAAAGAAAAGAATTTGGAAATATACAAGATTTCTGCTGCAACAGGACAAGGAATAAAAGAGCTTATGCAACAGGTTTCTAAAGAACTTAAGAAACTTCCAAAAGAAGAACTTATAGAAACAGAAGCACCAAGAAAAGTGTACAGATTAGAAAAAGAAGAGCCATATACAATTACTAAGAAAGAAGATATGTATGTTGTTGATGGTCCTGCAATTAGAGAATTGATGAGAAAAGTCAATATGGAGGACAATGAATCTTTATATTACTTCCAAAAGAAATTAAATGAATTGGGTGTAAATGACAGATTAAGAGAAGCGGGAGTAAAAGAAGGAGATACTGTTAAGGTGTATGATTATCTACTAGAATGGGAAGATTAAAAAAATACAAACTTTTGTTTGACAAAATAAAAGTTTTGTGATATTATACTTACAGAAATTTATTTTAGGAGTGATAATATGGGTAAAAAAAGAGATCCTTATGTATTGAATGAGAGAGAAAGAGAAATCTTAAAATTTATTGAAAAAGAAATAAACAGAAATGGTTATCCACCATCAGTTAGAGAGATTGGTCAAGCTGTTGGATTAAGATCTACAGCAACAGTTCATGCTTATTTAAATAGATTAGAAGCAACTGGACGTATAATGAGAAGAAATAAAAGAGGAAGAACACTTCAACTTATAAAAGGTGGAAAAGCTTATACACCAAACAGCAAAACGACTAAAAAGGAAGAACCAAAAGAGAAAGAAGTATATGCTGGTAAAGAACTTGTAGATGTTCCTGTGGTTGGACGTATTACAGCTGGAGCTCCAATATTAGCAGTTGAAAATATTACTGATACATTTCCAATACCATTAGACTTTATTGGAAATAATGATTGCTTTATGCTTACTGTAAGGGGAGAAAGCATGATAGAAGCGGGAATTTTGAATGGAGACTATATATTAGTAAAGAAACAGAATACTGCTGATAATGGTGAAATTGTTGTTGCGTTAATTGAAGATGAAGCAACAGTAAAAACTTTCTACAAAGAGAAAGACCATATTAGACTTCAACCTGAAAATTCAACAATGGATCCAATAATAGTTCCAAACTGTGAAATACTTGGAAAAGTAATAGGTGTATTTAGAAAAATGAAATAGGAGTACAATTATGGGAAGAATGAAAACATTTGGTAAATATCTATTACTATTGGTTGCATTTTACATAGTTTCATCAATAATGGCTTTTTTTGCAATAAAAACAACTTATGCTGATATGAGTGGTAATATAGCCACAGATGAATATATACAAATAGATGTTGATGAAGCAAAATCTACAATGGTAAATGGGTATGTTACAGGAACTCTAAAGAATAAAACTGAACAAGAAATAAATTCTAAATATGTAAAAATAGAGTTTTACTCTGCCAAGAAAAATAAAATCCTAACGGAATATATTAAAATAGACGAACTTGCAGTAGGGGAGTCAAAGAAATTTACAGTTAATTTCAGAGGAGAGAATATTAAAAGTTTTAACGTAATTGTAACTGATGAATATTCAAATGAAGAATCTGAAATGCATTTAATAAATTTAAAAGATGCTGAAAACGAACCAATAAAGAAGATTTCAATATTCTTAGCAGCAGTAATATTAATAAAATATTTTATATTGTAATTCTATATAAGAATATTGAGCCTAAAAATAGACAAATGCATAATAAAAATCGTATTAATAATTGAAAATTAAAAGGGTAAGGGGAACTCGAATTATTTAAAAAAGTTTAATAATGAGAGTTTGCCTTTTTATATTTAAATACATAACTGTAATAAAAACGGCAAAAAAGAGTGAAGTGAAAAAGGTAAATATAATTAAGAAAATGTAAGTTATAAGAAAATTAGTAAAACAGCAAAAAAATTAATAAAAAGGTTTGAATTTTACAATAATATGTAATATAATTGTAATAGTTTTGTAACATCAAAATAACCGAAAGGAAGATGCAAATGTTAGAATTTGGGCAAGATATAGGAATCGATTTAGGAACGGCAACAGTAATTGCGTATGTTAGAGGAAAGGGTATTGTACTTAGAGAACCATCAGTTGTTGCTATAGACAAAGATACAGGAGATGTACTTGCTGTTGGAAAAGAAGCAAGAAGAATGCTTGGAAGAACTCCAGGAAACATTGTGGCAACAAGACCTTTAAGGGATGGAGTAATTTCTGATTATACTGTTACCGAAAAGATGTTAAAATATTTTATAAATAAAGTGTGTGGAAAATACATTTTTTCACCAAGAATAATGATATGTGTTCCATCAAGAGTAACCGAAGTGGAAAAAAAAGCTGTTATAGATGCAGCCATGGGAGCTGGTGCAAGAAAAGTGTATTTAATTGAAGAGCCTCTTGCTGCAGCAATAGGTGCAGGATTAGATATTAATAAAGCCTGTGGAAATATGGTTGTTGATATTGGCGGTGGAACTACAGATATAGCTATAATTGCTTTAGGTGGGACAGTATTAAGCACTTCAATAAAAATTGCAGGAGATAAATTTGACGAGGCAATAGTAAAATATATAAAAAGAAAACACAATATTGTAATTGGAGAAAGAACTGCTGAGGATTTAAAAATAAACATTGGTTGTGTTTATCCAAAAATTCAAGATACTGAAATGGAAATTAGAGGAAGAGATATAATCTCAGGCTTACCAAAAACTATAACAGTATATTCAAGTGAAATGTTAGAGGCTCTTATAGAACCTGCAGAGCAAATTATAGAGGCAGTTCATTCAGTATTAGAAAAAACACCGCCAGAACTATCTGGAGACATTAAAGACAAAGGAATTTACATGACAGGTGGAGGTTGTTTGATAGACGGACTAGACAAGCTTTTACAAGAGAGAACAGGAATAAATGTAATGGTTGCCCAGGACTCTGTTTCATGTGTTGCACTTGGAACAGGCAAGGCACTTGAAAATCTTGATTCGATGCAAGGAAGAAGAAAGTAAAATTTGACTGTATGTTCAGTATAGTTGAAGAAATTAACTAAAATATGTATAATATTTTGTGGAAAATTGGTTGAGGAAAATTGAATGAATAAAACAAAAAGAAAAATATTTGAAACATCTATGAAATTATTTGCTCAAAAAGGATATGATGCTACTAGTATAGAAGAGATAACTGCTAATGTTGGAGTTGCAAAAGGAACTTTGTATTATCATTTTTCGAGTAAGGAAGAAATATTTGAGTTTTTAATTGGGGAAGGTGTTAAGCTACTAAAAAATAGTATAGAGATAAAAACTGAAAAATTGAGCAATTCTTTAGACAAGATAAAAGCGATTGTTTTAATACAAATTAAAGTATTAGTAAAATATGAAGATTTTATGACAATAGTGTTAAGTGAAATATGGGGCAATACTTCAAGAAGCTTGTTATGTCAGAAATATATATTTGAATATATCCAAGAAATTGAACAAATTGTTAAAGAAGGAATACAAAAGGGAGAAATTGTTGATACAGATCCAAATGTTGTTGCATCTGGAATATTTGGATTTACTTGTTCTAGTTTAATCTATGAAAAAAGAAGTAACAAAGATATTAGTGTTCAAAAATTATACCAGGAAATTGAAAAAGCATTTATTAGAAGACTGAAAAAATAGAAATGTTAAATGATAAAATAGAGTAAAACAAATTAAAATAAGAACAAACAAATTAAATAAAGCAAAATAGAAAAATAAGATAATGAAATTATAACATCTTGCTACAGTGAAAAAATAGTAAATGTAAAATTGTCAGTAGAAAAAATAAACTATGAAATGAGGAGTTAATATAGATGAGAATAATAAGAGACTTTAAAATGCCCAATCTCAAATTTAAAAAGATTGAAATGAATGACATTCCAAACATGGAAGATGTTAAGGTAGACTATGAAAAAGTAAAAGAGGCAGAGGAAAAGAAAAAAAATAAACGTGGTCCATATCCTGCAACAGAATATAAAACAATAAAAGAAGTATTCATACGTTCAATGAAAAATTATGCAGATTATCCTGTTATTTTGCAAAAACCAAATCACAAAGAGCCATACAGAAAATATACATATAAAGAATTTGGAGAAGATGTTGTTGGATTCGGATCAAAATTAATAAAAATGCTTCCTAAAAATGCAAGAGTTGTTATTGTAAGTGAAACAACTTACGGCTGGTATGTATCTTACATGGCTTTACTTTGTGGAGCAGGAATTGCTGTACCAGTTGATAAGGAACTTCCTGATAATGAGTTAGAAAATGTAATTAACAGAGCAAAGGCAACAGCGGTTATTTTTTCAGCAAGAAAAAAAGATTCAGTAAAGAAGATTGCAAATAATTTACCAACTGTAAAATATTTTATAGAGATGGATTCTGATGAACACATAATTGATAAACAGATGGGAATGAACTATTTAATTGAAGAAGGAAAAGAAATCTGGAATCAAGGAGATACTTCATATATGGATATTGAAATTGATCCTGAAGAATTCAAAGTATTAATATTTACATCAGGTACAACATCTAAATCAAAAGGTGTTATGTTATGCAATAGAAACTTGGCAGCAAATATAAACGCTGTATCTGAATATGTAAAATTAAGTACTGATGATATGTTATTCTCTATATTACCATTACATCATACTTATGAATCAACAATAGGATTCTTACTTCCATTTGCGGTAGGAGCATCTGTTGCAATCTGTGAAGGATTAAGATATATTGTTCCAGATTTACAAGAGGCAAAGCCAACTGCAATGCTTGCAGTGCCATTATTAATAGAAAATCTATACAAGAAAATAAATGAGACAATTAAAAAGAGCAAAAAAGAACCAATAGTAAATTCAATGATTGGAGTTACAAATGTTTTCAAAGGCTTTGGTATAGATATAAAAAGAAAAGTATTCAAAGAAATACTTGATAATTTAGGTGGAAATATTAGAATTATAGTTTCTGCTGCAGCTCCAATAGATGCAAAGATAGCAAAATGGGTGGAAGATATAGGAATTAAATTCTTGCAAGGATATGGATTAACAGAAACAGCTCCTATTGCGGCATTAACACCTGAATATGAAGCGTCAAGATATGCTTCAACAGGAAAAGCCGTAAAGGATACAGAAATAAAACTAATTAATCCAAACGAAGACGGAGAGGGAGAACTATTAATAAAAGGTCCAACTGTTATGCTTGGATATTATGAAGATGAAAAAGCGACAGAGGAAGTTATGAAAGATGGATACTTCTGTTCTGGAGACATTGGAAAAATTGACAAAGACGGATACATATATATAACAGGAAGAAGCAAGAATGTAATAGTAACGCAAAATGGTAAAAATATTTATCCAGAAGAAATAGAACTTACACTTGGAGATATTCCGGAAATTCAAGAATGTATGGTATATGGAAAAAAAGAATCAGAAGACGCTCATGACAAAGAACTGATAATTACTGCAAGAATAATTCCAAACTATACAAAAATAGAAGAAATTTATGGTAAAAATTTATCTGATGATGAAATCTACAAAATTATATGGAATAAGGTAAAAGAAAATAATAAAAAGCTTACATCATATAAAGCCGTAAAGAAAATTGAAATAAAGAAAGATGAGTTTGAAAAAACAACCACAATGAAAATAAAGAGATATGCCGAAATAAACAAAAAACAATAGAATAAAAGCAATAAAATAAAAATAATAAAAAGTAATAAATAAAGGCATAAAAAATAAACAAATAATAAAAGCAAAAAACAATGAGCAAAAGGCAAATTTATAAGAAAAAAGCAATAAAAAAATATAAAGTTAATGTTACAGGGGGATTAGTATAACTCTGTAACATTTTTGTAACAAAAGTGTTAGAAAAGTGTAATAAAAAAAGCCGCAGTAAGTATTGTAATTTTTTAGGGAATAATATATAATAAAAACAGAATTTAGCGAAAAGTGAATTTACAATAAGGATGTGATACAGATGAAGAGGAGGAATTTTACAATGTCGAGATCGGGCATAGTAAATGTTAGAATGGTAATTACAGAAGAAAAAATATTATCAAATATATCTAGAGTTCAAAAAATGATAGACCCAAACAGCAAGAAACAGATAATACAATTAGAAGATGATGCATATTTTAAGGATTTGGTTGAGTCTATTAAAACATATTTAATTGAATATCCTAAGAAAAAGAATTTTCCAGCAAGCGTATATAAAGCAGCTTATGGATTAGTTGAATTTGCTACAAATGAATTTGAGGAAAATACAAAACAAATAGAAGAACTTATCAGACAAAGAGAGAAAAACATTTCTTTAGCAGGTGAATTGAAAGATGTATTAAGTATTGTACTTAATAAAGAATCTGATTGGAAAGAAGCAATAAAAGATGTTTCACAAGACTTTTCTGAAGATATATTAGATACACTTGGAGTTCTTGGAAGAGCAAAATCAGATAGATCACAAAACTATCAAGATGCTTTAAAATTAATAAATGCAAGGATAGCAAACTTAGAGTCAAACTTACACATTGAAATAGACATGGAAAGAATAGAAGACAGATCAAAAGCTTTAAGTTATATTGGAATAGAAGTTGCAGATGCATTAAAATTAATTCCTACACCACAAGAAATATCTGAACCAGAACAAGTTAAAGAAGAACAAGTTGTTGTAGAACCACAAGCAAGTAAGAAGAAACAGGCAGCTGCAATAAAAGAAAAACAATATGAAGAACAACCATCTGTTGCTGATTCAAATTATTATGAATCTACTAGAGTTAATGTTAAACCTTCATTATGGCAAAGATTCAAACAAAGCAAATTTGTTAGAACAATTAAATACATAATGAAAATAAGAATTGTTCTAGATGTTCCAGCATTACCTAGTGCAGACGATGAAAGAAAATAATAAATAATATCAGAGTAGAGATATATGTAATGTATATCTCTACTTGACTTTTTAGTTGGAATGTTATAAATTATAGAAGAATTATATAATAAAACATAAATGTATAAAAAGTTTATAAAATTATATAATATTACTAAAATAATAGGAGGCAATTTTATGGATTTAAAAGGTTCTAAAACAGAAAAAAATTTAATGGAAGCATTTGCAGGAGAATCACAAGCTAGAAACAAGTATACTTATTTTGCGAGTGTTGCAAAAAAAGAAGGGTATGAACAAATAGCAGAATTATTCTTAGAAACAGCAGAAAATGAAAAAGAGCATGCAAAAATTCATTTTAAATATTTAAATGGAATTGGAGATACAAAAGCAAATCTTGCATCAGCTGCAGCAGGAGAAAATTATGAATGGACAGATATGTATGACAGAATGGCTAAAGAAGCTGATGAAGAAGGATTCACAGAAATAGCTGCTAAATTTAGAGGAATAGCTGCAATAGAGAAAGAACATGAAGCAAGATATAGAAAGCTTCTAGAAAATCTAGAAAGTGGAGAAGTGTTCAAAAAAGGAAGTATTACAATATGGAAGTGTAGAAATTGTGGACATATAGTTATAGGAACAGAAGCTCCAAAGGTTTGTCCTGTATGTAATCACCCACAATCATTCTTTGAGGTTAAAGCAGAAAATTATTAATTTTATAAGAGTATAAAGCAGAAAATATGTTAAGATGAGATAAAAAGAAAAAATCTAATATCTCATTTTAAAGTTAAAAGAGGTAAAAAAATGGAAAAAACAAGAGGATTTGAGATAGCAAAAGGATTTGAAGGAAAAGAGATAAATCTTCCTGCAAGAAAAACAAAATATTCTGCAGGATATGATTTTGAAGCAGCTGAAGACTGTATAGTTCCAGCATTTAAACCAGGAATGAATCCAACATTAATAAAAACAGGAATTAAGGCTTATATGTTAGATGATGAAATGCTATGTTTATATAATAGAAGTTCTAATCCAAAGAAAAAAGGATTAATCCTTGCAAATAGTGTTGGAATAGTTGATAAAGATTACTATGGAAATCCAGACAATGATGGTGCAATAATGTTTGCTTTCTACAACATAAAAGAAACAGATGTAGAAATAAAAAAAGGTGAATGTATTGGACAAGGAATATTTGAAAAATATTTGACTGTTGATAACGATAATGCTGAGGGAGAAAGAACTGGAGGATTTGGTTCTACAAACAAATAAAAATTTAAAACCTTTTTTAAAATAAAAAGTCTGAAAACCGTTGATATAGGCTTGAAATAGACAAAAAATAAAATGAAATAAAAATGGCAAAATCTTTGACTTTTGCCATTTTTTATGATATAATAGACATGTAGTTTAAAGATAAATAAAAACCTTTATAAACTCTAATATATAATATGGAAGGAGATAATTACATGTTTAATGTTGGTGACAAAATAGTATATCCAATGCATGGTGCAGGAACAATTGATGCTATAGAACAAAAAGATATTTTAGGAGAAAAGCAGGAATATTATATAATTAAAATGCCTGGAGAAGTAAAGGTTATGGTTCCAACCGCGAAAGCAAGCTCTGTAGGAGTTAGAAGCATAATAAATAAAGAAGAAGCTGGAAAGGTTCTTGAAGTATTAGAGGCAAATGAAACAGCTATGTCAAATAATTGGAATAAAAGATACAAAGAAAACATGGACAAAATGAAAACTGGAGACATATATGAAATAGCTGATGTCGTTAGAAATTTAAGCTACAAGCAAAAAGAAAAAGGATTATCTACTGGAGAAAAGAAGATGCTAAACAATGCAAAACAAATACTTGTAAGTGAACTTGTATTAGCAGAACATGCTTCAGAAAATGAAGTTGAAACTTTAGTAGAAAATAAAATAAATTTATCATTTGAAGAACATAAGAACATGGACACACCTGTTAGTGAAAATATTGTTAGCAAGTTTATTCCATTTAACGATTCAAATAATAATTCAAGCAGTGTATGTTAATTTTAATAAAACTGCTAGAGAGTATACTAGAGTAAAAATTTATATATAGAAAAACTGTTGTTAGAAATTGAGAAAATAACTTTAAAGTTGTTTAAACTTGATTTCTAACATTAATTTTTGCCGTAATTTCAGGAATAATTACAGAATTATTACAAATTAGTTTACATATTGTTACTGAGAAGAAGGAATAACAAGTTTTATGTCGAATATATAATAATATAGAAAGGTAATTGGAAATGGTGAGATATAGTGATGAGTTATTAGACGAAATCAAGAGTAAAAATGATATATTAGATATTGTGTCTCAATATGTCACACTAAAAAGAACCGGAAGAAATTATATGGGACTTTGTCCATTTCATAAAGAAAAATCAGGGTCTTTTTGTGTATCTCCGGATAAGCAAATATTCCATTGCTTTGGATGTGGCGTTGGAGGAAATGTTTTTCATTTTATAAGTAAAATTGAAAATTTGAACTTCAAAGAATCAGTTGAATTTCTTGCATCAAGAGCTGGAATTGAATTACCAACTTCAAATAATTTAGAAGATGATAGACTTTCAAGATTAAAATCAAGGGTATATGAAGTAAATAAATGTGCTGCAGAATTTTATCATCAGAATTTATATAAACCAACAGCAAAACCTGCACAAGAATATGTAAAGAAAAGAAGGCTGGATAACAAAACCTTAATAGCGTTTAAAATAGGGTATTCTGGTAGGTTTAACGAATTATACCAAGAATTGAAAGCTAAGGGGTTCACAGAAGAAGAGATTCTTGCATCATGTCTTGTAAACAAGAATCAAGATGGAAAATTTATAGACAGATTTAGAAACAGATTAATGTTTCCTATAGTAGACACTCATGAAAGAGTAATTGCTTTTGGTGGAAGAGTATTGGACGACAGCAAACCTAAATACATAAATTCACCTGAAGACATAGTTTACAGCAAAGGAAGACATTTATTTGCTTTTAATATTGCAAGAAAATATAACGAAAAAACAATAATAATGGTTGAGGGCTACATGGATGCTGTATCTTTACATCAAAGGGGAATACATAATGCTGTTGCATCTTTGGGAACAGCTTTAACCGAGGCACAGGGAAGACTACTTAGAAGAAGTTGTGAAAAAGTAATAATTGGTTATGATGCTGATGGAGCGGGACAGGCTGCAACATTAAGGGGACTCGAAATTTTGCAAAATCTTGGCTGTGATATTAGAATATTACAAATAGAAGGAGCAAAAGATCCAGACGAATTTGTTGTAAAATATGGTCCTGAAAGATTCCAAAAGTATGTAGATCAAGCAATTTCTCTTGTCGAATTTAAGGTAAAAATGTTGAAAAAACAATTAAATCTTAACAACGTAAATGATAAAATAAAATTTTTAAATGAAGTTGCAAGAATACTTGCAAAAGTCGAAAATAATATGGAAAGAGAAGTATATGTTGATAAAATATCTCTTGAGTATAAAGTCTCGAAAGATGCAATATATGCTGAAATTAACAAGATATTATTTGCAAATAATAAATCAGAAAAAAGGCTCGAAAAAGATACATCTAGTCTAAGAACAAATACAACTGTGACGAATACAATGCCAAAAGAACTAGAAAAAATTGATGAGAAAACCAAAAAAAGGGAAAGTCTTGTTATTTATCTTCTTGTTAATTACCCAGAAAAAAGTTATGAAAGATTGAAAAACATTTTTGAAAATGACTTAATAAAGGTTGATACTAATAAACAAATAATAAACAAGTTGAATGAAGAGTATGAAAAAGGAAATATTAATATAGAAAACATATTAGATTTTTTTGTTGAAAATCAAGAGACAGTTAATTATTTGTCAGGAATAATGTCTTCAGACTTTGAAATTACAGATGTAGATAAATGTATTGATGACATTCTTGTTATATACCGTAAAGAATTATTAATAAAGCAAAGAAATGAAGTTCTAGCAAAAATAGAAAATAGCAAAAGCCAAAACTTAACAAAAGAAGAAGTAGCTAGTTTAGAAGAACAACTTAATAATATAATTATTAAATTAGCTAAAATGAAATAGGGAGGTTTGTATTTAATGAAAAAAGAAGAAATTAAAGATATTGAAAAGAAAAAGAAGAGTACTAACAGTGCCAATGAAAATGTGGAAAATAAAGATGAAAAAAACAACAATAAAGAAGTATCTGACGAAGAATTAAATAATATAATAAAAAAAGCAAAAGCAAAAGGAAAAATCACTTATGGCGAATTGGCAAGTGAATTAGACAATGCAAATACAGACCAAATTGATAAAGTTTTTGATGCTTTTGAAGATATGGGTGTAAATGTGCTAAAAGATGACGACTTAGACCTAGACGAGCCTGATATTGAAGAATTAGAGGCAATGGAAGACATAAAGGTTGAAGACATAGATTTAGCAAGCATGGATGGAATCAATATAGACGATCCTGTTAGAATGTATCTAAGAGAAATCGGAAGAATACCACTTTTATCTTATGACGAGGAATTAGAACTTGCAAAAAAAGTTCTGGAAGGAGACGAAGAAGCAAAGCAAAAACTTGCAGAATCAAACTTAAGACTTGTTGTAAGTATTGCTAAAAAATATGTTGGAAGAGGAATGTTATTCTTAGACTTAATTCAAGAAGGAAATATGGGACTTATAAAGGCTGTAGAAAAATTCGATTATACAAAAGGATACAAATTCAGTACTTATGCAACATGGTGGATTAGACAAGCAATAACAAGAGCAATTGCAGATCAAGCAAGAACTATAAGAATACCAGTTCACATGGTAGAAACAATCAACAAACTAATACGTACATCAAGACACTTATTACAACAATTGGGTAGAGAACCAACCCCAGAAGAAATTGCAGAGGAAATGGAAATACCTGTTGAAAAAGTAACAGAAATTCAAAAAATTGCACAAGATCCAGTATCATTAGAAACTCCAATAGGAGAAGAAGATGATAGCCATTTAGGAGACTTCATACAAGATGATGAAAGTCCTGCACCACAAGATGCAGCAGCCTACACTCTATTAAGAGAGCAATTAGAGGAAGTAATGAAAACACTTACTCCAAGAGAGGCAAAAGTTCTAAAACTAAGATTTGGATTAGAAGACGGAAAAACTAGAACATTAGAAGAAGTTGGAAAAGAATTTAATGTTACAAGAGAAAGAATAAGACAGATTGAAGCAAAAGCTTTAAGAAAATTACGTCACCCAAGTAGAAGTAAGAAATTAAAAGATTATATGAACTAAAAAAAATCGCCCAAAGGGGACGCCCCTTTTTGGGCGATTTTTAAAACTAAATACGGTTGACAAATATTGGGAACTATTTTATTATTATATATGCCGACTTGCTTAGAGGCAGGAAGGAGGTTTGTTCTTTGAAACAATTTATAAGATTGCTAGCACTTTATCTTATTTACTTAATTGTAAAAGATTTGGATGATTAGCAAAGGTAAAGACTAGGTCTGGACACCTAGTCTTTTTTTGTTCTTTGAAACATTTATTGCAATTGCTATTCTTATAATAGCACTTTTTTTATTATATGTCAAATTTAAAATTTTATGTGTATAAAAAAACCATAACCTAAAAGTTACAGTTTCATTTTGGTAGCGATGAGTGGATTCGTCGAGCCGCGTCGGGAAAACCGTCCACTGGACGCTTTTCTAATCCTCCTTTTCGAATCCCTCAATAATATACGAATAAAAACAAAAAAACAGAATCTTTTCAGATACTGTTACATTTCATGGTGGGCCAAAAGGGATTCGAACCCCCGACCTACGCTTAGAAGGAATATACGACAATTCCCTACTAATCACCACTAGTACTTAAATAAATCTGCTAATCACCTGAAAAATCAATAAAAAAAGCGACAAAATGTCTAAAAGTTTTGAGGCTCTAAAAAAGGTAAAAATACGAATTTTTTACAATTTGTTAGAGATTTGTTAGAGAAAAGCAAGTTATATAATTACTATTATAATTATATGATATTACAACCTTCTGCTACAGCTTATTCTACAATAATCGTATAACCCTAATTACTATTACATGTAGTAGTTGTGTTAACGATAGTATATTAAGAATGTTTTGAAGTACATAAAATACTTCATGACCTTGATTATTGGATTATTAGTTATCCTATTAGTTCTTTTACTGTTGCACCTGCTGACTGGGGTGGCATTGATTGTTACTATGGATTAATTGAATTTTATAATTTATAAATAACTCCCTTTATACTTTCTAAATTATATTCTATTGATGTAATCCTAAGTAAACTTATAAGAGGGCTTTTGTGCCCTCTTTATAATTATTCTTTTTTACCAATATATTTTCTTCTGTTTACTTCTTTATTTCTATTTATTTTATTCATTACATATATACTGCTAAATAAAACTACATCCACTCCTATTATTATCTTCTTTATGTTATTATTTTGTTCAATATAAGTTCTAATTTCTGAATTTTTGCTTCTTTCAAGTGTATAATTTGTTATTCCATTAAATATGTATATTTTGCAATCGTGTCCGGAAAATTCGTCTACTAGTACAGCAATTATAAATGTTGACTCTGGAAATCCTGTAGTAGTCTTATGCCTTAACAATTCATTGAATTCTTTATCCTTTATTGTAATAAGTATTGGTGGTGCAAATAGTATTATTATACACGTCATAATTATTTGAAACATAATAAAGAACTTCTTCATCTTATAACCCCAATTCTATATAATTTTTTATTTTGTTTTTCCAAGCTTCTGGTGCAATATTTTTTCACCTATTAGCATCAAGTATACCATAATTTATGAAATTAAACAAGTTAACTAATATAGCTGTTTCTGGATCTTCTTTTGACACATACCTATATGCTAAAGCTTTGCATACTTCATAATCAGAACTATCATTATTTACTGATGTTGGTAGGTTTCCTATTAATTTTCTATTAGCAATAAATTTGTTCATTCTAAGGCAATTATCTTGTTCATAATAGTTTTTGAAAACCTCTTTAATCGATGTATTTTTTTAATTTCTGCATACATTTACAGCATCTATATCTTGACATAAATCTTCTTGATTGAACTCTCCATTCGAGTTTCCTATTAATGACATTAGTTTCTCCACATCTGTATTACCTTCCTGACTTTGCAGTCTTTCTTCACTAGTTTTATTTAATAATTGTACTAAATCTCCTGCCCAACCACATAAATCAGTTATTTTACTCTGTCTACCAGTAAACTCAATATTCAAATTTTCTGGAGATTGAGTCTTTATTTCATTTCCGTTACTATCAATATATGTTGTATATACAATGTTAGAATTATATAGTAACGACGCTAGAACTGCAGCCATATGTTCAAATTGCATTAGATTATATGCAGAGTTCAAAATATCAAGGTAAGTTAAACCCTGAAACATTAGGCTTTGAGATGAGACAAGCATTTAAGCTATACCCTCGTAATATTGTTTTAAATATTGCTGATAGTCAGGCTTAAGCAAGAAGAAAATTACAAAATATTAAAATTGGACGTGATGCTAATGGGTAATAATGAGAATAAAGAATATTATTCTGAATTATTTAAAGACTATCCGGATGTTGTGAGAGTATATCAATTAAAAGAGATGCTACCTAAAACAGGAAAAAATAAGATATATAAATTATTAAAAGATAAAAAAATACATTCGAAAAGAATTGGTAGAGATTATTACATACCTAAAGTTAGTATTATTAATTATTTGATGGAACAATAAAAAATAAATTTGAGCATTGCAGAGCAAGTTGAATTTATACTATAATAAAAAAATAGTAATTAGATAAATTCAGCTTGCTTTTTTGAAAGGAGAGAAATGTTAAACCAAGCTAGTGAAGAAAAAATACTAAAAAGGATAAAAAAATTATTCAAAAATAATACTATTTCAAAAGATATTTCATATTCTGCACAAGAAAAAGATGGAATCTATCAATGCGTAATAAAATAACAAATTAACAGAAAATGGAAACAGTTTTGGGCTACAACAGGCATTCGTGCTGATAGAGGTAATCATAGAAATGCTGGTAAAGTAGCAAGAGAAATAGTGGAACTGTTTGAAGATGAAATTGAAAACAATTGCGAAGCAAAGCAAGAAATGAGTATTAGCGATTTTCAAAATATGGTACAATTAAATACTACAAATTTTGATTCAAATACTACCACAAAAGCTGATTGGGACTTTTATGAGTATATGGAGTACTGGCTATATAATATAATTAAAAATACAGTTGCAAAAAATACTTTTAAAGGTTACAAAAGGAATGTGGAAACATATCTTAAAGAATATTTTTCAATTGAGAAAAATAAAAGAATGGTAAAGGAGCTAACTGCTGATGACCTGGACGATTTTTATAATTTTTTAAGGCAAGAAAAAAATCTGAAAAATGCATCTATTGACCACTATCAAGATAATATTAGTAGTGCTTTTCAATCACTATTAAGAAAGAAAATAGTTAGATACAATCCAGCTGATTTAGTAAATCCTATTAAAGTTGAAACTGTGGAGGTTTCTACATACAATAAGTCAGAAATACTAAAATTATTTGATGTATTGAAAGATGATCCAATTGAATTACCTGCTAAATTTGCAAGTTATTATGGATTGAGAAGAAGTGAAATACTTGGAATTAGAATAGATGCTTTAGATTTAGAAAATAATTATTTTGTAATCAATCATGTGGCTTTACAAGATGATGATAAAGATGCAGAGCAGAAGATATATTTTCTTGATAGAACTAAATCAAAAAAAGGTTATAGAACTTTACCAATATTTCCTGAAATAAAAAAAGATATATTAAATAAAATAGATAGAATTGAAAAATGTAAAGACTTCTATGGTAATACTTATAACCATAAATATGATGGCTATTTATTTGTACATGACAATGGAGATTTCATAATGCCAAATATAAATACCTTTAGATATTTGGTAGAGAATAAAAATCCTCTGAAACTGGTGGGCCAAAAGGGATTCGGCGAGCCGCGTCGGGAAAACCGTCCACTGGACGCTTTTCTATTCCTCCTTTTCGAATCCCTCAATAATATACGAATAGAAACAAAAAAACAGCATCTTTTCAGATACTGCTACATTTATGGTGGGCCAAAAGGGATTCGAACCCCCGACCCTACGCTTAGAAGGCGTATGCTCTATCCAACTGAGCTATTGACCCATTTGCAAATGCAATAATTATTATAATGCTAAAAAATCATTTTGTCAACCAAAATTTTAAAATATATAGCAAAATAGTGTAGATTTTATAAAAAAATCACTCATAATGACCTTTACATTGAATAATTTCTATTTGTCCGTCATTTATTCTATATACCAAACGGTTAACATCATCTATTCTGCGACTCCAAAATCCACTAAAATTATTTTTTAATGGTTCAGGTTTTCCAATTCCACTAAAAGAGTCTCTCTGAATAGATATTAAAAGTTGATTAATTCTTTTAAGAGTTTTTTTATCTTGACTTTGCCAATAACAATATTCTTCCCAGGCATTTATTGAGAAAGTTATTTTATTCATTTTCCATCTCCTTTAAGTCGTCAATAGTTTTACTTACAGTTTTTTTGTTATCTAACTGAATTAACGATTCAGCAAGTGCTTGAGCATTACTTGAAGAATAAAATGGGTCTATAGAGACATCAAAAGGAATTCTTTTTTCTCTAATTACTTTTTTTACAAATATATTAAACGCAGTAGTCATTGTTAATCCAAGTTCATCACATATTTGTTCCATTTGTTTTTTAGATTTTTCGTCAATTCTAAAATTAATTAATGTTTGAGCCATAAAATCACCTCTTTCATAAATATTATACAACCACATAAAGACAATGTCAATACAATGTATTTATATTATTATATATTTTTTTTGAAAAAATATTACATAAAATTGTAGAAAATTTATTATATTTGTTATAGAATAAGTAATATAATATTTGAAATTATTTAAAACCTATACAACGACTTATGAAAAAGAAAGGGATGAGATAAGAATGAAAAAACAAAATGCCAACATAAATACAGAAAATAATATGAATACTGATGTAAAAGAGAAAAACAATCTGAAAATCCATGAAGGACTATGGTACTTTATAATTTTTAGTTTATTGGGTTTAATTTTTGAATTTGTGCTGTATCTAATTATGAGTAAAACAGTAGGTGCAAGAGGAGTTTATTTAGGACCATTATGTTTTATTTATGGAATTACAGCTTTAATTATGATTAGGTTTTTGGAACCATTAAAGAATACTAAAGTTAGGTTATTTATTGCAAGTACAGTTCTAATTTCAATAATACAATATGTTTTTAGCTTTATTTTAGAATGTTCTTATGGTGCAAAACTATGGGATTATTCAGGAATAACGGCTAATTTAAATGGAAGAGTATGTTTATTATATTCTATTATTGCTGGATTGATTATGGCAATTTTTATAAAGTACATAAAAAAACATACTGATAAAATCATTAACAAGTTTAAGGGAAAGCCTGCAAAAATAATTGATATTATTTTGATTGTGATACTTATTATTGAAATTTTATTCACAATTTGGGGTTTTATTGTGTATTCTAGAAATGCAAAAGAGACTTTAAATGGAAGAAACTATATCAGTAATAATAATATTGTAGAAAAATTTGAAAACAATGTGTTTACAAATGAAAGAATGGGAAAAATTTTTCCTAATATGAGAATAACAACTGAAGATGGAATACTTGTATATGTAACAAGCATTTTGGAAGAATAAAATAATAAACCAATAATGAAAAATTTTCTGGACAGATTACTAGAATATACATCATTATTTATAGGTATGTTTATTTTAAAAATTTACATAAATAAAAATAAACAGTAAAAATTTCGCCCAAAAGGGGACGTCCCCAATTGGCGAAATTTTTTATTTTGGTAATTGAATTTTTGAATTTCTTTTTCTTGCTCTATATAAAGTTATTTTATTTCCAACTGTTTGAACTAGAACAGAATTTGTTGCTTCAGATAATGTATTTGCAATTTCTTGAATGTCTTCTGGTGAAGTTTCTAATACATTTAATTTTATTAATTCTCTTGCTTCTAAGGCATCGTTAACTTGCATTATTAAATTATCTGATATTCCGTTTTTTCCAACTTGAAATATTGCATCAATTTTGTTTGCTAAACCTCTTAAATAAGCACGTTGTTTACTTGTCATATATAATCCTTCCTTTTTTAGTATTTACAAAGCTAACATCTATAATACCAGATTTATGAAATAAAAACAAGAGTTTTTCATAATTTATGTAAATTATATAAAAGTAATTTTATTGTGAATTCTATGTGAAAAGCTGAAAAAAATATTGCAAGGGAAAAAATCTAGTGTTAATATAATGAATGTAAATAAACTTACGGAAATAATAGATTGGAGGAAAAACAAGTGATAGAAGTTAAAAATGTAACCAAAAAATATGGTAACTTTCTTGCTGTAGACAATATAAGTTTTACGGTTAAAGACGGCGAAGTAGTTGGATTTCTTGGACCAAATGGTGCGGGAAAAAGTACAACCATGAATATGATTACAGGGTTCATTGAACCAACAGAGGGAACAATAATTGTAAATGGCTATGATGTTTTGAAAAAGCCAATAAGTGCAAAAAAACAAATTGGATATATGCCAGAGGGAGTGCCTCTTTATTCAGATTTGACAGTAAAAGAATTTGTTACTTACATGGCAGAACTAAAAAGAGTTCCTAGAAAAGAGAAAAAGGAAAAGGTTGAAAAAGCACTTGAACAAACAGGAATAAAAGATGTAGAGAAAAAATTGATTAGAAATCTTTCAAGAGGTTATAAACAAAGAGTAAGTCTTGCAGGAGCCTTAATAGGAGACCCAGAGGTTATAATATTAGACGAACCAACTGTAGGATTAGATCCAAAACAAATAACAGAAATTAGAAAACTTATAAAAGATTTAGGAAAAGAACACACAGTAATATTAAGTTCACACATATTGTCTGAGGTTAGCCAAATTTGTGAAAGAGTTATTATAATAAATAAAGGCAGAATTATAGCAATAGACACGCCAGAAAATCTTGAAAAGAAAACTCAAGAGAAAAATGTATTATTGCTTACTGTTGAAGATAAAAACAACTATATGAAAAATTTACAGAAAGATCTTCCTGAAATGCTTGAGTGTAAATTAATAAAGAATAATGATGATGGAACAATGCAATATATGATAAAATCTGATGCAGACATTGATTTAAGAAAGAATCTATTCGATATTTTACCTAAAAATAATGTAACAATATTCGAGCTTAAGAAAGCAGAGAAATCTTTGGAAGATGCTTTTATCACTCTTGTTGATGAAAATACTGAAAAACTTGCTAAGAAGCAGGAAGAAAAAATGGCAAAAAAAGAACAAAAAACAAATAAAAATAAGGGAGGTAAGAAATAATGTGGGCAGTATTAAAGAAAGAATTTAAAACATATTTTTTATCACCAATAGGATATGTTTTTGTAGGTGTATTCCTTGCAATATTTAGTATTTTATTCTACATAACAATAATAGAACAAGGAGTAACAACATTTCAATATTTGTTTTACTATGCAGTAATGTATTCTGTAATATTTGTAATTCCGTTATTAACAATGAGAATGTTCTCAGAGGAAAGAAAAACAGGTACAGAACAACTTCTTATTACATCGCCAAGAAGCATGACAGCGATAACACTAGGTAAATTTTTCGGAGCAGTATTAGTAATATTAATACCAATAATACTTACATTTGTATATCTTGGAATACTATGCTATTTTAAAACGCCAGATATGCCAACCGTATTTGCATCAATGTTTGGATTTTTACTAGTTTCAATGACATACATTTCTCTTGGAATGTTCATCTCAAGTTTAACAGAGAACCAAATAATTGCGGCAATAGCAACTATTGCAACATTTATATTAACTTGGTTAGCACCAGAAATATCTAGCAAATTAACATCTATATCATTAATAGAAAAATTCTATCCTTTTACAACAGGATATTTCCCAATAACAGAAACAATAAGTTTAGCAACTGTAACAATTATGTTTATAATATTAACAATAATTGTTATGAAAAGAAGAAAACTAGTAAAGTAGAGGAGGAAATATTGTGAAAGAAAAAATAAAAAATATATTTAAAAAAGGAAAATGGCTTAGCAACTTAGCACTAACAATATTGCTTATGGCTATTGTTGTAGCAGTTACTGTTGGAATAAATGCTTTTGTATCTAGCAGAAATCTTTCTAAAATAGATTTAACAAAAGAAAAACTTTATTCATTATCACAAGAGTCGAAAGATAAGATAAAGAATATACAACAAGACACAAAAATAATTTTATATGGAATGGACAGTTATACAGAAGTAACAAATTATGCTAATTTGTATAACAAAGAAAATTCTCATATTACGTCAGAAACATTAGAAAATCCACTTGATAGATCAGATTTACAAAAAGAATATGGATTAGGAACTAATGTAAGTAGTTTAATAGTGATAGAATGTGGAAATAGAAAAAAGGCAGTAATGACATCTGATTTATATACAACAGATTACACTACATATTCTCAAATTGATCTTACAGAGCAAGCTCTTACAAATGCAATACTTAGTGTAAATTTGGAAAAAACACCAAAGGTATATTTTGTAACAAATCATGCTAAATATGCAGAGCACTTCACTTTTGCAAAAGAATATATAAAGAACGAAGTTTATGAGGTAGACGACTTAGATTTGCTTGTAAGAGGAGAAGTTCCATCAGACTGTGATTTGTTAATTCTTACAACTCCTGAAGAAGACTTCAGCGAGTATGAGAAAGATTTAATAGTTAGTTACTTAAATTCAGGAAAAAATATGATGGTACTAAGTGATCCAAATTATGAAAAGGTAGACTTAACAAATTTCAATTCAATACTTGCGTTATATGGAGTATCTGAATCAGAGGGTATAATTTATGAATCTTCAACAAGCAAAATGTTGAACGGATATGCAAACATAATATTACCACAAGTAAGCTCATATTCAGAAATTACATCAAGCATTGCAAAGAGCGATGGAGTTGCACTAATGAATTCCGGAGTAATTAAAGTTGCAACAAGTGATGAACTAAGCAATCTTGGAGTTACAACAGAAACTTTAATTTCAAACAACAGTACAGCATTCTTAAGGAACAATACAAGCTTAACAACTGCTTCAAAAACAGATGAAGACGAAGACGCAGGAGGAGAAGCAATTTCGGTATTAGCAACAAGAAACTTGACAACTGAAAATGAAGATAGTAAAAAATCAACATTATTAATAGTAGGAAACAGCTTCTTTGCAAGCGACTTAACTGTTATGTTGTACAATAAGAGTTCAGGAGGAACTAGCACAGTAACAGGAATGGGCTTATATGATAATAGAGATATGTTATTAAATTCTATTGGATATTTAACACAAAGAACAGATATGATAACAGTAAGAAAAGATTTAGGAATTGTTGCATATACAGCAACAGCACAACAAGATCAAATAATTAGAACCATAATTGTAGCTATTCCAGTTGTAGTTATATTAGCTGGAATCGTTGTATGGCAAGTTCGTAGAAGAAAGAAATAAAGCCTGAATAGCAGAAAAATACTAAAAATAAAAATCTAAAAATCTGACGATTTAATTCTTGTATTAGATTAAATTTGTCAGTTTTTTTGTAATAATTATGTTTATAAAGAATATTTTATACAATAGGAAGTCGTATTGAACTTTCTTGTGCAATAGGAAAGCTATACTGAATTTCCTAGTATGTAAAAGTTATAGAGAAAAGTTGTAAAGTAAATTTGTATAATAAATTTTCGCATACAAACAAATTTGATGAAATCTTTAGATTTATTTTAATGTGATAGAGGTTATTATGGAAAGTATAAAAAAGGTTGTAATTGTAGTTTGTGTAATTATAGGAACACTTATTGGTGCTGGATTTGCATCAGGAAAGGAAATATATTTATTCTTTTCAAAGTATGGAATATACGGAATAATCGGAGCAGTGGTATCATCAATCTTAACGGCAGTTATAATCTTGAAAGTACTAAAAATATCAAGGAATAACAACTTAACAAATAACAATAAATTTGTGGAAAAAATAACAAAAAATAAAGAAATAGCAAGCATCATAAAAAATATAATAAACATGTTTCTATTTATATCATATTGGATAATGAGCACAGGTCTTGCAACGTTTTTCAAACAAGAAATGGGAATACCAATTGTAATTACGTCAACCTTGAATTCTGTTGTAGTTTATTTTATATTCATGAAAAGTGTAAAAGGAATAATGAATTTAAATTCAATAGTAGTTCCAATTATGATAATAATAATACTTGTAATAAGCATGAAAAATTTCCCTGTAAGCGACTTTTTCACATATACAAATGACATATATAAGAAAGCTCCAGTTGCAGAAACTATGCCTGATGCTTTAAAAGCAACTACTAAAGCAATTTTATATACCAGTTATAACAGCATAACATTAATTCCAATAATAGTAACACTTTCTTCAAGTATAAATAAGAAAAAAGAAATAAGAGGAGTATCATTAATAACAGGAATACTTGTATTTATATTAATATTTAGCATATATAAAATGCTTATACTTTCTAATTTGGACATAAAATTATATGAAATTCCTGTACTTGAAATATTAAGTGGGTTCACAATGACCGAAAAAATCTTATATGAAATTGCAATAGTAGCAGCAATATTTACATCCGAAATCTCTGCAGGATTTGGAATTCTAGAAAACATAAGAGAAAAAGAAAAATACAAAATCGTAGCCTTGATAATGTGCGTGTTGGGAATACCAATTTCATACATAGGATTCGGAAGGCTAGTGGAGGTATTATATCCAGTGTTTGGAATAATTGGATTATTACAGATAATTCTGATAGTTGCATTTAGAGCGAAAGTCAATTACAAATAATTTTTTAATTTAAACAAATCTATTGAAAAACATTGTTAAAACTGGTATAAAATATATAGAGTACATAAAATAGGAAAGGAAATGTACAAAATATTTTGTACAGAAAATATTTGAGTATGAAGGAAGAGAAAAACAAAAGAAATGCTAAAGTTAGCAATTCGAATAAAACAAATAAACTAATATATTTAGACAAAGAAAAACTAAAAATTGAGAAAACTGAAAATAACAGTAATGAACAAAAACTGAATAAATTCAAGCTAGCAGGAGCAGCAATTTTACTGATTATAATATTGGCAATTATGATTACATATATTGTATATGCTAATAACGAAACATTCAGAAATTATTTAGATGAATATGTTCTAAGAAAAGATTTAAGTGAAAGTTCTTTACAATCAATCGAATTAAAAGACTACGACAAATCGACAGTATTTGCATATTCAAAATATATCGCGGTTATAGGAAACAACACATTAACCACATACAATTCATCAGGAAAAAAAGAAGCAGAGTTATCACTAGAAATTACAGAACCACTTATTACAACTAGCGGAAAATATGCGTTAATAGCAGAAAACAATTCGACAAAAATGTATATGGTTTCTGACAGCTCTCTAAAATGGGAAAAGGAACTCGAAGGCAATATATCAAGAGTAACGGTAAATAAAAGTGGCTATTCTGCAGTAATATTAACCGGAACTGCATACAAATCAGTAATTATACTACAAGATAATTCAGGAAACGAATTATTCAAAACATATCTAGCAAGTACGGTTGCAGTAGACATTTCAATATCAGATGATAACAAACAATTAAGCTATGCGGAGATAAATACTAGTGGAACATTAATTCAATCAAATATAAAAACAATAGATATAGATAAGGCAAAACAAGATTCAGAAAATGCTATAACAAGTTCTTACAGTGGAACACAAAACAGCTTGGTATTGAACATTGAATATCAGAATAAAAACAATCTTATCTGCATGTTCGACGATTCTATTGTAGAAATAAAGGCTGGTAACAGTAAAAAAATCACAGATATAAATACAAAAGAAGAAAAAATTACATTTTCAAGCATACAATTAAACAATTCGGTAGTAAAAAATATAGAAGACAACAGTGGAATTCTAAGTACGCAAACAGAACTAAAAATAATAAACACATCAAGCGCGAAGGAGAGCACTTATAGATTCTATGGTGTAACAAAAGAATTGTATTGCTCAGAAAGTAAAATAGCTTTGAATCTAGGCTCAGAAGTACACTTTGTTGCAACAAATGGCTGGCTGATAAAAAAATACTCATCTAACCAAGAAATAAGAAAGATTGTATTATCAGACAATATCGCAGGAATTGTATACAGAAATAAAATTGAAATTGTAAAATTATAATAAAATTATAATAAGAAAGGAAACGAAATATGGGAATTATAATTGATTTAATAATAGTTGCAATATTTGCATTATTTATAATGATGGGATGCAAAAAAGGCTTAACAGGAAGCTTAATAAAATTACTATCTTTTGCAATAGCATTAATATTAGCATTTATACTATATAAACCAGTCGCAAGTATAGTTACTAATAACACACAAATTGATGAGAACATAGAACAGGCTATTGTAAGTACATTCAATGGAAAAACAGAAAATGAACAAGAACCACAAGACAACAAAGACGAAGAAAGCGGAATCAACAAAACAATATTAGACAACATAAATAAAGAAATTGAAAATGCAACAAGTGAGGCAAAAGACCAAATAGTGGATAACACAGCAAAAAGCTTAACGACTACAATCATAAATGTTGGTTCGGGAATATGTGTATTCATCGTAGCAAGATTCATACTATTTATAATAGGAATATTTGCAAACCAAATAACAAACTTACCAATATTAAAGCAGATAGACAAACTTGGTGGAATTGCTTATGGAGCAGTAGAAGCACTTGTAATAATATATCTAATTCTTGCTATAATCTCATTTACAGCAGTAATAAATCCGGAAAACGGAATAGTAAGTGCAATACTAAAATCAAGCATAGGAAGCATGCTTTATAACAATAACTTAATATTGAAGTTCTTATTCAAATAAAAATAAAAATTTATGTAGAACGAAAGTCTACATAAATTTTTTTTCTTAAAATAAAAAAATTATACTAAATATTATGATTTTATGTAGACTTTGAAAAATAAAAAATCATTTTATAAATGGAAAAATGTATAAAAAATATTATTTTATTATTAATTGCCAAATATATTGATATTTCAAATTCTTTTTGATATACTAGAATCAAAAAAAAAGCATATAGGAGTGAGTTAATTGGGAAGAGCTAAAGAAGGAACGCATGCAAAACATGCTAAAATAGAAGAAAAGCCAAAGAAAGCAAAAAAAAGAAAACAAGAAAAAGTAAAAGAAACAAAGGTACAGGAAAAGAATATTAAGAAAAGCAAAGCACCAAAAAAGAAAGTAAAAACAGTTCGTAAAGTAAAAAGAATAGTAACTGTTATGTTATTAATGACCATTTTAGCAGGAATTTTACTTTTAGGGTATAAAATTCAAAGAAATGGTGGAGGCTTAACGGGAACACTTGCAATGTTACTTGGAGAAGATGGAACCAATGTTGAAGACTTAGAGCCAATACAGGTATTAATAATGGGAGAAAGCGGAGTAGATGACTATAAATTAGCAGATACAATAATGGTTGCTTCATATAATCCAAAAACACAATCTGCATCTATCTTATCTATTCCAAGAGACACGTATGTTGGAAGAAAGGACAGAAAGACAGCATCTACAAATTATCTTCAAAGTTATAAAATAAACACAGTTTTCAGAAGTGGAACAAATATACCAGAGGCAATAGACAGAATAAATGCAATAACAGGACTAGAACTTGAAAACTATGTTATAATTGACACGAAGGCACTTATAAAATTAGTTGATGCAATCGGAGGAGTAACTTTTAATGTGCCAATAGATATGTATTATACAGAAGACACAGATCAGAATTTATACATAGATCTAAAAGCAGGAGAACAACTAATAGACGGAGCAAAGGCTGAGCAATTATTACGTTTCAGACACAATAATGACGGTTCAACATATCCAAGTTCGTATGGACAACAAGACTTAGGAAGAATGAGAACACAAAGAGAGTTCATAAAAGCTACTTTGAAACAAACACTACAACCTAAAAATGCATTTAAAATAAAACAAATAATGGATGTAATGACTGAAAATGTAAAAACTAATATGGATATTTCTAAACTAAAAGCATACATTCCTTCTGCAGTTAAATTTGATGCAGACAATATACAAACAGATATGGTTCCTGGAACTGTAGAAATGTGTAATGGTGTTTCAATATATGTTGCAAACACAAAGAAAACAAAGAAAATTGTAGATAGATTATTTAATGACCAAAGCACAGATGAAACTACAGATAATTCAGATGAAAATGTAGAAAATACTACAACAAATACTATTAAAACAACTAAAAACAGCAATACTACAAAGAAATAATAATAAAATAAAAGGGGATTAACTTAAAATTAATCTCCTTTTATGTATTTTTATAAGAATTTAATATTTAGGATAAAAACCTGATAGGTAATTTGAAGCATCATCTTTAGAGTGTTTTTTGCCTTTCTTATTAGATGCCTTTGTTTTACTGTTTTTTCTGTAATTATTGCTCGTATTTTTACTTCTACTTTTACTTGTATTTCTAGTTTTTAATTTAGCCTTGTTTTTAGATTTCCTTCCATTAGAATTATTAAAGTGATGTAGTATATGTGCAAATATAAATAAGAATAAGATTGCGAGTAACAGTTGCATAGCAACTTTAATGAAGTCTTCTTTGTAAACAGTATGACTTGCAATTAAATTAGAAGTATATGTAATCCCGTCAATAGTATAGCTAATATTTCCTAAATTAGTGCCTTCTGCAATAGGGGCAGAGATATTATCTGAAAGCAATATGCTTGGAGTTAATGTAGAGACATCAATACTGTTAGGAATCAAAGCAGAAATATCGCTCTCACACAACAAATCCAAACTGTTGGTATCTTTCGTTCCGCCTTTTACGGTAATATTTTGTGCAACGGAATCTTTTGAAAATAATACTCTTTCAGAGTAATTATTAAAACCATATTCAAACAAAGCCTTGCAATCTAAAGCCCTTTGACTTAAACCTTCTTCTGTTAAGCTATCGTGAAGAACAACTACAAGCAAAGAAACATCTCCTTTGGTAGCTGTTGCAACAATACAGTTTTTAGCAGCATCTGTATAGCCTGTTTTTGCACCAGTTGCGTATTCATAATAGTAATTTTTAGTTGGAGTAGATGCATTCTTTCTAATTAACTCATTAGTAGTGTTAAACAAACGGTCATCAGCATTATAAACTTCAGTTGCAGGAAGTGCATAGTATGTTTTTGAAACAATTCTTCTAAAATCAGGAAAAGACATCGCATATTTTCCCATTAATGCTAGGTCATAAGCTGTAGAATAATGGTCTTCCGAATGAATTCCGTTAGGATTAATAAAATGGGTGTTTTTACATCCAAGAGCAACAGCCTTTTCATTCATCATATTAGCAAAATTTTCAACAGATCCGCCAATATGCTCTGCAAGAACAACTGCTGCATCATTTGCAGAAGGAATAAGTAAAACATTCAAAAGTTGTTCTATAGTTAGAGTTTCGCCTTCTCTTATGCTTGCAATAGAATAACCACTAGGAATTGAATAAACAGCATTATGGCTGGCAGTGGCAGTATCTGTAAGCTTGCAATTTTCAAGAGTAAGAATTGCAGTCATAATCTTTGTGGTGCTAGCAGGGTACATTTTAGTATTGGCATTCTTACTATATAGAATTTTGCCAGAATTTTGGTCCATCAAAAGGCATGCTGGCGAGTAAGTACTAGGAACATTAGCATCTGAAGAACTATTATCAGTAGTACCAGAGAAATTTGCATCAGTAGATGAATTGCCAGAAATATTTGCATCAGTGCCAGAACTACTAGAAACGTTTGCAGAGGCATTTGTGCTAGTACCAGATGCATTAATAGAGCTACTTGCGTCAGTGCCTGTAGAAGAACCATTTATTGTTTCGGCATATATTAAATTACTATTTAACGTTAATAAAATAAAAAATAAAAAAGTAATCCTTTTAAAATTATCAAAAAATCGCATAAAATCTCCTTAATAAATTGTATGTATATAATACAGTAAAAATAATCATTTTTCAATAGAAAGAAGGTACAAAATGCAAAACATAAACTTAAAAACCAAAATAATAATTGCTGTAGGAGCAATTATTATAGCTATAACAGTTGGAATATATTTCTATAAAACCACAAAAGACAATAGTGAAATTGAAATAACAGAAGATAATTTTGCAACAAATACAGCAGTAGAAAACAACAATGAAATAGTAGAAGAAGAAAATAATACAATAGTAGTACACATAACAGGAGAAGTAAATTATCCAGGAGTAGTAGTTCTGAAAGAAGGAGCAAGAGTAGTAGACGCAATTGAAGCTGGAGGAGGAGAAACGGACAAAGCTGATCTTAGTAGCTTAAACCTAGCTTACATGCTTAGTGATGGCGAAAAAATATATGTTCCAAACAAAGAAGAAACCTCTCAAGAAAGCCAAGGAAGAGAATACATAACTTCGGCGAAAGACAATTCAGAACAATCAGAAAATGGAGCAAAAAGTACTGGCACAAATTTCAAGATTAACATAAATACGGCAAAACAAGAAGAATTAACACAAATAACGGGAGTTGGAGAATCAACTGCAAAAAAGATAATTGAATACAGAACACAAAATGGAAAATTCAAATCAATAGAGGACATAAAGAACATACCTGGAATAGGAGATAGCAAATTCAATGCAATGAAGGAAGAAATAACAGTAAATTAATAAAAGTACAGGCAGGAAAAGAAATAAATTGAAGTGATAAATTAAATTCTGTAAAAAGGACAAATATAAATTAATAATTTTTCAAAACTATTTACAATATATGTATGTTTTGCTACAATCGTAGCAAATAAATATAATTTGAAATTCTATAAACAAAAAGATGTATACTAATGAAAAGAATTTCCAAGAATATAAGAAATAAAAAAACAAGATAAAGGAATGAGAAAATGGAAAAATTGCAACATAATAAAGGAATTACACTTATTGCATTAATAGTAACAATAGTGGTATTGCTAATATTAGCAGGAGTATCAATTGCAGTAATAACAGGAGACGATGGTGTTATAAAGTCAGCTAATCAAGCAAAAACAGAGCAAAGAGGAGGAACAGTAGAAGACAGAGTAGCTGTGTGGAAAGCAGGAAAAGCAACTAGTGAATACACACATCGTGAAACAAAGACAGAAGATGAGATGTTGAATAATTTAATAAATGACAAGTTACTTTTTGAAGATGAAATAGACAGAGAAAACAAGAAGATAACAATAGGAAGTAAGGAAATAGACTACTCAACTGGAAACGGATTAGAACTTGAATCCGACAAAGGAAAAGAATAACTAATATTAGAATATGAGGTATCGGCAGGAGATACAATAGAATTACCTTGTTATTTTTACTCAGAAGGGACTGAAACTGTAGAATTTAATTTTCAAATCAACTGGGGAGACGGAACTACAGAAACCGGAATTACAAATGATAATATAAGCACAAAATCAAAACACCAATATCAAAATGCTGGAACATATGATATTAAAATAAAAGGAAAATATGAAAGTTTACAAACATCATATGATGCAAGGGAAACAGCAAATTATGATAAACTAAAAAAGGTTAAACAATGGGGAACAACAGGACTTAAGTATGTAGCTTTTTATGGCTGTAGTAATTTGAATGAAATAGCTTCACCAACTGAAAATAGTTTTAGTAATCTTATAGGAATTTGCTTAGCATATACGAGTATACAAAGTATACCAGAGAATCTATTTGCAAATTGCCCTAATGTAACAAATTTTAGCCATTCATTTTTTTATTGTGAAAATTTGGAAAGTATACCTGTAAACTTATTTGCAAATTGCCATAACGTTATGAGCTTTGAGGGGACGTTTCAAAATTGTGACAGTATAACAAGCATACCGGAAAAGTTATTTGATAACTGTAAAAAAGTCGAATCTTTCAAGGGGACTTTTTGGTGTTGTTATAGGCTAACTGGAAATGCACCGGAATTGTGGAAGAGAGGGACAAACTCGGAAGAAAATGAATATAATGGAAATCCAAATGGAGAGGATTGCTTTGCTGTATGCAGAGGTTTAGAAAACTGGGATGAAATACCAGACTATTGGAAAAGCGGAGAACCAGAATAATATAATGTTGAGATATATAATATCAGAATTTAAACAACAAATAATCTAATAAAATATAATTAATAGTAATAAAAAAATTAGCAAGCTTTCAAGAGCCTGCTATTTTTCTGGTTGCGGGGGATAGACTCGAACTACCGACCTTTGGGTTATGAGCCCAACGAGCTGCCAACTGCT
>ERZ773224.813-NODE-813-length-42476-cov-8.308385_pt1 | contig 42476 bp, 40 predicted proteins | sample MGYA00580526_ERZ773224 | MGnify/ENA primary metagenome ERZ773224 (study PRJEB29015, sample SAMEA2737743) | human gut metagenome | biome: human gut; feature: human-associated habitat; material: faeces | place: China | collected 2012 ... | reverse complement strand
CGCAGCCGCCGGAGCGGTGCTTAAGCCGTAAGGCGGGAATTATGCGGTATTGCCTAAAGAAGCGTTCAGAGAAATAAGAGAGGGAAACACTGTAACATGGCACAATCTCGTTCCGGTAAAAAATCAACAAAGAACTCCTCCGGCAAAAAGGGCACCGCCTCCGCCCGCGGCACGGGCCGCAGCAGCACCGGGCGCTCCGCATCCGCGCGCAGCAGTGCGGCCTCCCGCAGCCGTCAGCCGTCCCGCCGTGCCCAGCGCCGCGCCGAGACCCCGAACCTGGCCCGCAGCATCCTGCTGGTGGGGCTGGGTCTGCTTTGCGTTGCGCTCGTGCTTGTGCCCGGGCAGAATCTTTGGCGCACGCTGCGCAGCTGGTACTTTGGCGTTTTCGGCATCACGACCTATCTGGTCGGACCGTTCCTGCTGTACCTGGCCTACCTGCTGGCCACCGGCTACCGCGTCGCGCTGTTTGCGGGCAAGGTATCGCTGATGGGCGTGCTCTGCGCCAGCGTGCCGGTCATCTTCTCCAAGCTCAATATTGAGAACCTCAAGGTCGGGGAGATCGTCAAGATGCTCTTTACCCGCGGCGGCACCTACTTCTGGGAGGGCGGCGTCCTCGGTGCGCCCATCGGTGCCACGCTGCTGGCGCTGTTCGGGCGTCCCGCCTCCAACATTATCATGCTGCTCATCTTCCTGCTGGGGCTGATGTTCTTCTTTGCCATCACCCCCGCGGACGTCGTTCTGTTTGTAGACGGCCAGTACAAGACCCTGCAGGCCAAGCGCGAGGAGCGCGCCGCAGCCGAGACCGCCTACGACACCCGCCTGTTTGACCAGGAGCCTGAGGAGGAAAGCGTCGAGAATCTGACCGGTGCGCTGCCGGACAGCAGCCGCCCGCACCATCCGGTTTACGACGTCATCGCGGACACGAGCCGTTTCCCGAAGCAGACCCCGCCCGCCCCGCAGCGGCAGGCCGCCTACACGCCCCCCGTGGCACCTGCTGTGCCCGAGGCACCGTTTGCCGCCAAGCCCGCCGCCCAGACCCATGCGTCGTTTGACGTGGATCTTGGCCCCAGTGCAGGGGAAAGTGCCCGCCAAAAGGCCGTCAGCGCTGACCCGCTGGAGCCGGTCAGCATCGGCCCGGGCGGCACGTTCGGTATGGATCCGCTGTCCAACCGGGCCAACAGCACACTGCGCCACACCCAGCCCCAGTCTGCTCCCGCACCGAAGGAGGATTTTGAGCTGCAATTGCAGCCTTCCTCAGAGCCTGCCGCGCCGGTGTACAGTACCCCGCTGACCCCTGTCACGCCCGCGCCCGCTGCACAGGCGTCCCCCGCGCCGCAGGACGAGCTGGATGCGCTCATCAACCGCGCCGTCAGCGGCCACGCGCCTTACTATACGCCGCAGGAGGTCAGTGCCGAGACAACGCTGGACCTGCCGCAGCCTACCGAGTTTGAGACCCCGCTGACGCCTGTCCCGCAGGAGCCTAAATTTGACACGCCTCTCATTCCCGTGGAGGACGAGCCCGAGCCGATCCCTGTCGAGCTGCCGCAGCTGGATATGACAGGCCGTGTGCAGGGCGATACGATGGTCCTTTCTCCGGCTGATCTTGCTGCACAGATGGCCGCAGACGCTGCGCCGCTGGGTACGCCCGCCCCCGCAGCTGTGCCCGCCGCACCGGAGGCCCCCGCTGTTTCCGCACCGATCCCGACACTGGGCGGCAGCTTCAGCGATACCGGCAGTGCGGTCAGCGCTGCCTGGCAGTCCGGGCGCTCTGTCTCCGAAATGCTGGATGATATGCTGGCCGAGACACCCGCCGCCCCTGCCCAGCCTGTTGTCGAGGCTCCGGCCCCGGCAGCCGATCCCTACACCGCCGCACCGGCTGCCGCCCCGCAGCCGTACCAGTCTGCCCCTGCCATGACCCGCCCTGCGGCGGAAACGACCCAGAGCAGCTTCACTGTGCCCCGGCAGGGGGAGGCTGCCCGCGTGCAGGTCAGCACCGCTGTCGGCAACTCTGCCGGTGCGCCCATCCATACGCCGCCCTGCGCGGCCAAGGCCGACCCCAACGCCATGCGTCTGCCCACCTCGGAGGAGCAGCCGCCGGAGCCCTACTGCTATCCGTCGCTGAATCTCTTTAACGCCACGCGCCCCGACGACGAGGCCGGGGCCGCCCGCGAAATGAAGAAAAACGCGGACATTCTGGTCAACACGCTGGACAGCTTCGGCGTCAAGACGACGATGCTCGACATCTGCCGCGGCCCGTCCGTCACCCGGTATGAGCTGCAGCCCCAGGCCGGTATCAAGGTCAGCCGCATTACAAGCCTGGCCGACGACATCGCCCTGAACCTGGCCACCGCGGGTGTGCGCATTGAAGCGCCCATCCCCGGCAAGCCCGCCGTCGGCATCGAGGTCCCGAACAAGATCCGCTCCACCGTCAACATCCGCGCAGTCTTTGAATCTCAGAATTATATCAACATGCGCAGCCCGCTGACGATGGCCCTCGGCAAGGACATTGCCGGTACGGCGCAGGTCGCGGATCTCTGCAAGATGCCCCACCTGCTGATTGCCGGTTCCACCGGCAGCGGTAAATCCGTCTGCGTCAACTCCATTATCATCAGCTTCCTGTTCCGCTCCGGCCCCGAGGATGTCAAGCTCATTCTGATTGACCCGAAGGTCGTCGAGCTGGCCGAGTACAACGGCATTCCGCACCTGCTGATGCCCGTCGTCACCGAGCCGCGCAAGGCTGCCGGTGCGCTGGGGGCCAGCGTGGCCGAGATGGAGCGCCGCTACAAGCTCTTTGCCGAGAACAACGTCCGCGAGATCAAGGCCTACAACAAGCTGGCCGCCCAGACCGGCATGGAGCACCTGCCCTATATCGCCATCGTCATTGACGAGCTGGCCGACCTGATGATGGTCGCGGGCAAGGAGGTCGAGGACTATATCTGCCGCATCGCGCAGAAGGCCCGCGCTGCCGGTATCCACCTGATCGTTGCGACCCAGCGACCCAGCGTGGACGTCATCACCGGCCTTATCAAGGCCAACATCCCCAGCCGTATCGCCTTTGCCGTTTCCAGCCAGATCGACAGCCGCACCATTCTGGACAGCGGCGGTGCCGAGAAGCTGCTGGGCAACGGTGATATGCTCTTCCTGCCCGTCGGCGCGTCCAAGCCCGTGCGTGTGCAGGGCACCTTCGTGACCGATGAGGAGATCGGCGCGGTGCTGAGCTTTATCAAGTCCACCTCCACCGCCCAGTACGATGAAGAAATGATTGCCGAAATGGAGCGCCGCGCCGTTGCCGAAAAGGGCAGCAAGAAGGGCGGCGACGATGACGGAGACGGCGGCGGTGCACTGGACGCCATGTTTGAGCAGGCCGTTGAGTGCGTTATTGAGGCCGGACAGGCAAGCACCAGCCTTTTGCAGCGCCGCTGCAAGCTGGGCTACGCCCGCGCCGCCCGCATCATGGACCAGATGGAGCAGGAAAAGATCATCGGCCCCTATGAGGGTGCCAAGCCCCGCGCCGTGCTTGTGACCAAGGCCGAGTGGGAGGAGCGCAAGCTGAACGGCCAGTATGACGGGTAAGCGCTTTGCCCGCCTGGCCGCGGCGGTGGCCGTCTGCTTGTTGGTGCTTGCCGCGTTCGTCGTCCAGCTTTTGGGCGGCAGGGGCAGCGTTCCCGGCTGGCAGCAGCTGCGCGCCGCGCTCGGCGTACCGCTCCAAACCGAGGAAAGCGCTCCGCAGACTTCGGACGGCAGCACCGTCGTGTATGTGCTGGATGTCGGGCAGGGCGATGCCGTACTGCTTTGTCAGGACGGCGCGTACTGCCTGATCGACACCGGTCCTGCCGAGGCTGAGGACGCGCTGCTCTATGACCTGGACGTGCTGGGTGTGCCGTCGCTTGACTATCTTGTGCTGACCCATCCTCACGCAGACCACACCGGCAACGCCCGCGCGGTGCTGCGCACCCTCCCGGTCAAGACCCTGCTGCTGCCGCTTTGGCAGCCCACGGCGGATGAGACCGCCGACTGGCCGCGCCATCTCGCGGAGCTGGCCGCCGACAGCGGAGCAGAAATTCTCACAGCAGAAGCCGGGGAGGAATTCCCGCTTGGCAGCGGCACGCTGCAAGTTTTGCAGGGCGGCAGCGAGGATGCCGACAGCGTCAACGATGCCTCGCTCTGCACGCTGTTCACGGCGGGCGATTTCCGCTTTCTCGATACCGGCGACGCAGAGGCAGACGCCGAGCAGCGCCTGGTCGATACCTACGGCCCGACCCTGCATGCCACTCTTTTCAAGGCGGGGCATCACGGGTCCTACACCTCCAACAGCCTGACCTTTATGCAGGCAGTCCGGCCCGAGGCCGTGGCCGTCAGCTGCGGGCTGCACAACGATTACGGCCATCCGCACCGCGCTGCCCTGCAAAATTACGCAGAGGTCGGTGCCGAGGTATGGCGCACTGACCTGGAGGGCAGCCTCACCTTCATCTGGCAGAACAACACCCTCAACGTGGAAACTTCCGCGGACTCCGCCGATTTTGCGGCGTAAAAATAAGGAGTAGAAAATGACGATTACGGAACAGTTCAAAGCCAAACGCTGCGTTTTCTCTATCGAATGCTTCCCGCCGAAACAGACCACCCAGATGGATAAGCTCAAGGACACCCTGCGCCAGATGCAGGCCATGGACCCCGGCTTCATCAGCGTCACCTTCGGTGCGGGCGGCTCTGCGGGCGGCGTCTCCACCGCGGAGGTGGCCGACTACATTCAGAACGAGCTGCATGTCCCCACGCTGGCGCACCTGATCTGCATGGGCAACGACGAGACCCGTGCAGCGGAGATTTTGGATCAGCTGGAATCTGTCGGCGTCCGGGATGTGCTGGCCCTGCGCGGGGACCGCAGCCCGTCCCGCCCGGAGAGCCCCGACTTCAAACACGCCAGCGACCTGACGTCCTTTATCAAATGGAAGAAGCCGGAATTTTCCGTTCACGGTGCCTGCTACCCGGAGGGCCACCCCGAGGCTGACAGCCTGCTGCATGACGTTGAGAACCTGCGCATCAAGCAGGCCGCCGGTGCCGAGCACCTGCTGACCCAACTTTTCTTTGACAACATGCACTTTTACCGCTTTCTGAATCTGGCACGCCGCGCAGGCATCACGCTGCCGGTTTCTGCCGGTGTCATGCCCATCGTCAAGCGCAGCCAGATCGAACGAACCGTTTCGCTTTCTTCGGCCAGCCTGCCGTCTGAGTTCACCCGCATGATCTCCCGCTATCAGGACGACCCGGCCAGCCTGTACGATGCCGGTATCGACTACGCCGTCAGGCAGCTGCGCGACCTCATTGAGGGCGGCGCAGACGGCATCCACCTGTACGCAATGAATGACGCCGCCGTGGCCGCGAAGGTCTACGACGGCATCAGGGATCTGCTGTAATGGAGTGCCGCAAGCCCGCCGCCATTGACCGCGCCACGGCGCTGCGCTACATGGGTGCGTCCGGCTGGACGCCCGATGCCGCCACCGCGGCCCTGCTGGACAAGGCCGAGCAGACCGTGCTGACCGCTGCTGCGCCGCGTGCGGTGTACCGCCGTCTGCCGCGTACCGCCCTGCCGCTGGAAAACTGCGGCAGCGACCTGACGCGCCATCTGCAGGGCTGCGACGAGGTCCTTCTGCTGGCAGCGACCCTCGGGGCCGAGGTGGACAAGCTTTTGCGCCGCATGGAACTGACTGACATTGCCCTGGCCGCCGCAGCGGACGCGCTGGCCTCGGTGCTTTTGGAACAGGTCTGTGACGAACTGGAGAACGAAATACGCGCTCAAATCGAGGCGCAGGGCGTCTTTATGACCGGGCGCTACGCGCCGGGCTACGGTGACTGCCCGCTGGAGCTGAACGACGCGCTCTGCCTTGCGGCGGACACGGTGCGCGGCTGCGGCCTGGCCGTGACGCCCCAGCACCTTTTGACCCCCCGCAAGAGTACCACCGCCATTTTAGGCATTGCCGACCATCCCGTGACCGGCACCCGCGCAGGCTGTGCGACCTGCCATTTAAAGGAGACCTGCTCGTTCCGCAAGCGCGGCACGACCTGTTTCACACAAGACTGATAGGGGAGAAGCGTATGCAGATTCGTGAAGTTTTTGACCGCAAGCGGTTTGTTTTTCTGGACGGCGGCATGGGCACCCAGCTGCAGACGCGCGGTCTGCAGCCCGGGCAGAAGCCCGAGCTCGCCGCGCTGGAAATGCCGGAGGTTTTAACGGCCATCCACACTGACTACGCCAACGCGGGCGCGGATATTCTGCTGGCAAATACCTTTGGTGCCAACGCCAAGAAGCTGACCGGCTGCGGCCACACGGTGGAGGAGGTCGTTTCCGCTTCCATCGCCTGTGCGCGCAAGGCCGCCGAGACCACCGGCGCGTGTGTAGCGTTGGACATCGGCCCTCTGGGTGAGCTGCTCGTCCCCGCGGGTACGCTGGCGTTTGAGGATGCCTACAATGAGTTTGCACAGGTCATCCGCGCCGGTGCGGCGGCAGGGGCTGACCTCGTCTTTTTGGAGACGATGACCGATCTGTATGAGCTGAAGGCCGCCATCCTCGCCGCCAGGGAAAACTGCGATCTGCCTGTTTTCACCTCAATGAGCTTTGAGAGCCGCGGGCGCACCTTCACGGGCTGCACCGTCGAAAGCTACGCCGTCACGGCAGCGGGTCTCGGCGCGGACGCCGTGGGCATCAACTGCTCGCTCGGCCCCAAGGAGATTCTGCCCTTCGCGCAGCGCCTCTGCCGCAGCGTGCCCGCAGGTGTTCCGGTCTTTGTCAAGCCGAACGCCGGTCTGCCGAACCCCGACGGCAGCTACAATCTCGACCCGGATGAATTTGCCGCCGAGATGAAGGAGTACGCCGCCATCGGCGTTTCGATGGTCGGCGGCTGCTGCGGCACGACGCCCGCGTTTATTGCCAGGCTGCATGAGACCTTCAGCCCGCTGACCCCGGCTGACAAGATCCCCATCCGCCGCAGCTGTCTGTGCACGCCGGTCCGCTTTGTGGAGGTCGACGGCATCACTGTGGTGGGGGAGCGCATCAATCCCACCGGCAAAAAACGGCTGCAGCAGGCCCTGCGGGACGGCGACAGCGCCTACCCCTGCACTCAGGCTGTGGCCCAGGCCGAGGCCGGTGCGCAGGTGCTCGACGTCAACGCGGGCCTGCCCGGCATCGACGAGGCCGCCACGCTGGAGCAGCTTGTCAAGGATTTGCAGGCCGTCACCGACCTGCCGCTGCAGCTCGACTCCTCAAATCCAGAGGCCCTGTCCCGTGCGCTGCGCATCTACAACGGCAAGCCCATCGTCAACTCGGTCAACGGTGAGCCGGAGACGTTGGAAAAGATTCTGCCGCTCTGCAAAAAGTACGGCGCCGCCGTCGTCGGCCTGGCGCTGGACAAGGGAGGTATCCCGCCGACAGCCGAAGGCCGCTTTGCGATTGCTCAACGCATTGTCGCCGCTGCCAACGCCGCCGGTATCCCGAATGAGGACATCTACATTGACTGCCTGACGCTGACCGCCAGCGCCCAGCAGGAGGGTGCCGTCCAGACGCTGGAGGCTCTGTCCCGCTGCAAGCGTGAGCTGGGCGTGCGCACTGTGCTGGGCGTGTCGAACATCAGCTTCGGCCTGCCGTGCCGCGGCTACCTGAACACAACGTTTTTGACGATGGCCATGTCTGCCGGGCTCGACCTTGCCATCATGAATCCCAACACGCCGGAAATGATGGCTGCCGTGCGCGCCTACCGCGTGCTGACCTCGCAGGATTTACAGAGCACCGACTACGTTGCCGCCTATGCCGATGTGCAGATCCAGACGACGCAGACGAGCAAGTCCGCCGCCACCGTGGCCGAGGTCGGCGCCGCCGCACCGGGCGGGGACGCCCTGTTTGAGGCTGTGCGCCGCGGCCTGAAGGCCGAGGCCCGCGCCGCCGCGGACGCCGCGCTGACAATGCGCGAACCGCTGGACGTAGTGAATGTCTCGCTGATCCCCGCACTGGACGCCGTGGGCGACGGCTTTGAGAAAGGCACGGTATTCCTGCCGCAGCTTTTGCAGGCCGCCACCGCCGCGCAGGCTGCGTTCGAGGCTATCAAGGCCAAAATTGCCGCCTCCGGCCAGGCGCAGGGCAGCAAGGGCAAGATCGTCATTGCCACAGTCAAGGGCGACGTGCATGACATTGGCAAGAACATTGTCCGTGTCATCCTCGAAAACTACGGCTATGACGTGCTCGACCTCGGGCGCGACGTTGACCCCGAGCGTGTCGTAGAGGCCGTGCGCCAGACCGGTGCAAAGCTCGTCGGCCTGTCGGCCCTGATGACGACCACCGTCCCCAATATGCAGGCCACGATCGAGGCCCTGCATGCCGCGCACCTTGACTGTAAGGTCATGGTCGGCGGCGCGGTACTGACGCCCGACTACGCCCGGGACATCGGTGCCGACTACTACTGCAAGGATGCCAAGGCCAGCGCTGATTTGGCCAAGCAGCTTTTAGGCTGATTGTATAGAGCCGCGTTTCACGAAGAAACGCGGTTTTTTGCACAATTGTAAAATCTTATCTTTGTCAGCAAATCACCATTGCAGGGAAGTTCCAATTGATGTATAATAGTTGTGTTTACTGTTTTTGGACATTTTCCTTTATTTGTCTGTTTTAGGAGCGTATCTTTTGAAGCACATAGCCAAAATCGCAGCGTTCACCGCGATTTTTCTGATTATAAATCTGATTTTCTGCGGCTTTATGCCGCCCGATAACGGTTCCAGCCTTGGCATGTGGCGCAGCTACCACCAAAAGCAGTCCATTGACATTGCCGTCATTGGCTCTTCGCTGGCTTCCTGCGCCCTGCCCGAAGAAGAACTCGCCGCCGCAACAGGGGAGACCGTTGCACTGATGGCAACAAACGCCCAAAGCTTGGATATGTCGCAGATCGCGCTGGAGACCCTGCTTCGGGAGCATTCTCCCCGGTATGTGATCCTTGTCATGGATCTGACCAACATGACAGGCAAACCCTACGCCAAAGCCCAAAAGGCTTTTTTATATGCAGAGCTGCAGACGGATTCCTGGAAGGATAAGCCCGCTGACCTGCTGCGCTACATGACCAGCCGTGATAACTTTACAGGTGCAGATTCCCTGAATGCGCTTTTTCCCTGGCAGAGCGGCAGCTGGCCCACCGACTGGCCCGCTACGATCCAACAGAAATGGAATGCCGTACTGAATCGTCTGCCGCACCGGCGCGGTGCGGCCCATGCCCAGCCGGAGGATACCGCGGTCATCAACTTTGACACTGTCGGCGCGGTGAACACCTGGAGCCAGAACGCCCACGACTTTAGCGCGCAGCACATTGAGGAGCTGACCTCCATGCTGCAGCTCTGTCAGGAGAGCGGCACGCGCCTTTTGCTCATCAGTGCGCCCAAGACCACGCTGGATGTCGTGAGCTACGAGACGTATTTTGACGACTACGCCTACTTCAAGCAGCTGGCAGCACAGTATGGGGCTTCCTATTATGACTTTAACCTTGCAAAGCCGGAGTTGTTTGAGAACAAAGAGCCTGACTATCACAAGGATTTCACCCACATGAATGCTGCCGGCGGGCATGCGTTCAGCCTGAGCATGGCAAAGTTTCTTGCCATGCTGGACGCCGGGCAGGATGTAGAATCGTTGTTCGAGACGCCGTCAGAATATCTGGCCGCCGTAAACTATATCACCAACGTCTACCTGACGCCGGAGGTTCACCCGGACAAGATTTTGCTGCTGGCCGGTTCCTACCACGGTCCGTCCGTACAGGCTGAATACGAGTTCTGGGTCAAAGCGCCGGGGGAGAGCGAATACAGCCGGGTTTCCGCGTATTCTACCCGCTCCTGGACCGAGTACGCAGCGGCGGAGCACGGCACCTACCAGTTCCGCGTGAATGCCCGTATTGTTGGTTCTTCTGCCGATTTTGAGCGATATTATGAATGTTCTGTCGATTTTTAATTTTGTGGATGGTGTAGTGTGGAAATCTATTCCCTGAGTTTCTTCCTGCTGGTCAGCGTTGGACTCATTTTATATTATACTGTTTTCAGCCGCTGCCAATGGATCTGCCTGCTGGGGTTGAGCCTGCTGTTTTTTACCGCCAGCGGCTGGAAGGGCCTTGTTTTTCTGCTTTTCACTGCGTTGACGATCTGGCTCGGCGGCTTGCAGCTGGCAAAGCTGGATGCCGATTCCGCCGCGCGGCGAAAGACTCTGGGCATAACCAAGGACGAAAAAAAGGCCATCAAAGCACAGGCGGTGCGCCGCAAAAAACGTCTTGTTGCTGCTGTGCTGACTGCCAACTTTCTTGTGCTTGGCTACTTCAAATACTGGTCCTATTTTGCGGAGCTGCTCTCCGGTGCATTTTCGGCCACAGCGCCGTCCTCACTGGGGCTGGTCATGCCGCTTGGCATCAGCTTTTACACGTTTCAGGCCGTCGGTTATCTGATTGACTGCTACCGTGGTCGGCACCCGGCAGAGAAAAACTACGTCCGCTTTCTGCTTTTCATCAGCTTTTTCCCGCAGCTGATCCAGGGCCCCATCAACCGCTACGGAGAGATGGCCCCGCAGCTCACCGCCCGTCACATCTGGAACTGGGAGCGTACCAAACGTGCACTGTTCCTGTTTCTGTTCGGCGCAATGAAGAAATATGCCATCGCAAACCTGACCGCCCCGACGATTGCCGCCATCCTCGACGGTAATGACCCCAAGCTGGCCGGTTCTATGGCACTGCTGGCCATTTTGCTGTACTCGCTGCAGCAGTATGCAGATTTTTCCGGCGGCATTGATATGGTATTGGGTGTTGCGCAGCTGTACGGCATTGAGATGATGCCCAACTTCCGGCAGCCGTATTTTTCTACCTCGCTGGGGGATTTCTGGCGGCGCTGGCATATTTCGTTGGGTGCGTGGATGCGTGATTACCTGTTCTATCCCTTTGCACTGACCAAGCCGATGCAGCGCTTCGGCAAGTGGGCCACATCGCATTGGGGCAAGCATTTTGGCCGTGTGCTGCCTGCTGCAGTCGCCAACCTGCTTGTGTTTGCTGTGGTCGGCATCTGGCACGGCCCGCAGGCGCACTACCTTGCCTGGGGTCTGTATAACGGTCTTGTCATTGCGCTGGCTGACCTGCTGGAGCCCGCTTTCAAAAAGCTCAACACGGCGCTGCACATTCCTACCGAAAGCCGCGGCTGGCACGTTTTTCGCATCTTGCGGACCTTTATCATCGTCAACATCGGCTGGTACTTTGACCGCAATGAGTTTGTGCAGGGGTGTATCTACCTGCGCAACACCTTTACGGATTTCAATTTTTCCGCATTGGCCGCGAATGCACCCGGCGCTTTCAAGGCAGTCTCCGGCCCGGCCTGGGGGCTTGTCATCATCAGTACCCTTCTGGTCTTTGCCCATAGTGTGCTGAAGGAACAAGGCCGCGACCCTTACGCAGAGGTACAGCGGCTGCCGCTTGCGCTGCGCTGGGTTTTATACTATCTTGTTATTTTCATGGTACTCCTCAGCTTTATCTGCGTCAATGAAACCGTTGGTTTCCTCTATGCCAACTTTTAAGAAAAGAGCTTTCTATGCAAACAAACATTCTGGACTGGCTTGAAGCCACGTCCGCCCGCTGCCCGGATGCCCCCGCTGTGGGGGATGACCAGACAGACTGTACCTGGGCACAGCTGGCCGACACGGCCCGCCGCGCCGGCAGCTTTCTGGCATCCCGCACGATGCCGCGCCGCCCGGTGGCATTTTACCTGGAAAAATCCGTTTCCGCCTTTGCTGCCATGCTTGGCACAGTCTACGCGGGCTGCTGCTACTCGGTGCTTGACACCCGCCAGCCCGCTGCCCGCACTTTGCAGGTATTGGATACTTTGACCCCTGCATTTCTTGTTACGGACGAGGCCCACGCTGCCGCAGCCGCCGCGCTGGGGTACAGCGGGCAAATCATCCGGCTTGACGATCTGCTGGCCGCGCCTGCGGACGCTGCCCTGCTGGCCGCCCGCCGCCGTCAGGCTGTGGACGTTGACCCTCTGTATATCAACTTCACAAGCGGAAGCACCGGTGTGCCAAAAGGCGTCACCGTCAGCCACCGCTCGGTGCTGGATTTTATCCCGCAGTTTGCCGAAATTTTCGGCATCACACAAAACGATATTCTGGGCAATCAGGCTCCCTTTGACTTTGACGTTTCGGTCAAAGACCTGTACACGGCACTCTACACGGGGGCTAAGGTGCAGATCATCCCGCGCGCTTATTTCAGTCAGCCCACAAAACTCATGGACTATCTGGCAGACCATGAGGTCACCATACTTGTCTGGGCCGTCAGTGCCATGTGCTTTGTCTCCATCATGAACGGTTTCAGCTACCGTATACCTTCCCACGTGCGGCAGGTATTGTTCAGCGGCGAAGTCATGCCCATCAAGCACCTGATGAAGTGGAAGTCCGCTCTGCCGCACGCCCGGTTCGTGAACCTCTACGGCCCGACAGAAATCACCTGCAACTGCACCTACGCCATTTTGCCGGACCGCGATTTTGCCCCGGATGAGGCGCTGCCCATCGGACGCGCGTTTCCCAACGAGAAGGTCTTTCTGCTGGACGAGAACGACGCCCTTGTCACCGTGCCCGGGCAGGCAGGGGAGATCTGCGTTTCCGGTACGGCGCTTGCCCTCGGCTATTATGCTGACCCTGTGCGCACAGCGCAGGCCTTTACCCAGAATCCGCTGAACACCAACTGGTATGAGCGTATTTACCGCACCGGTGATCTGGCCCGCTACGACGAAAGCGGCAGCCTGTATTATATTGGCCGCCGGGATTTCCAGATCAAGCACATGGGACACCGCGTAGAGCTTGGCGAAATTGAAGCTGCCGCTATGCGCTGCGACGCTGTGACCCGTGCCTGCTGCACGTTTGATGCCGAACGCCAGCGGCTCCACCTGTTTTACACGGGCAGCTGTGAGAAAGCCGCCCTGCTGGCTGCGCTGAAAGAAAGTCTGCCGCCTTTTATGCAGCCGAATACTGCTGTGCAGCTGGACGAGATGCCGCTGAATAAAAACGGCAAAATTGACCGCACGGCACTGGCTGCCCTGACGAAAAAAGGAGCCCATAAATGACCGACGCTTCTTTACAAAAAATTGCTGCCACCTACGGCACACCGACGTTTGTCTTTGACACTGACGCTTTGCAGGCCCGCGTGCGCGCTATTCAGGCAATCTGGGGCAGGGAAATCGACCTTTGCTATTCCATCAAAGCCAACCCATTTCTGCTGCCTGCCATGATGCAGGTCACTGCGCGGCTGGAAGTATGCAGTCCCGGAGAGCTTTCGCTCTGCGAGAGCCTGCATGCTGCGGATGCACGTGTTATCTATTCGGGTGTTAATAAGACGCCCGTGGATATTGCCCGCGCCGTGGCCGACGGCGTCGGCACCTGCACAGCGGAATCTCTGCTGCAGGTCCGCTATCTGCAGGATGCTGCACGCAAGGCCGCCAAACGGTTGCCTGTGCTGCTGCGGCTGAACGCGGGCAGTCAGTTCGGCATGTCAAAGGAGGATCTTTTCACCGCATTGGCGCATCGCAGGGAAACACCTGATCTGGAGTTTATCGGCATTCACTACTTTGTCGGGACCCAGCGCAAAAAGCTGGTCAATCAGCAAAAAGAGCTGGCCATGCTGCGGGAACTCTACGCTGAAATTGAGCAGACCTTCGGCCTGCGTCTGCCGGAACTGGAATACGGCCCAGGGCTGGCGGTGCCGTATTTTGACGGCGACGATTTTACCGACACACTGTCCCCGGCCAAAGACCTTGCGCCAGCACTGCGCGAAGTCAGCAGCTGGGTCCATCTAACCGTTGAGATGGGCCGCTTTTACACCGCCGAATGCGGTTATTATCTGACCACCGCCATGGACTGCAAGGACCACGGCGGGCAGCACTACTGCATTGTGGACGGTGGAATGAACCACCTGAATTATCTTGGCCAGATCATGGGTATGAAACGCCCGCATCTGCGCCATTTTGCTGCCCGAGCAGCTTCCGTACAGGACTGGACACTTTGCGGCAGCCTTTGTACTACGAACGATGTTCTTGTGCGCAGTATGCCGCTAGCCGGACTATGCCCCGGCGACCTGCTTGTTTTTGAAAACACCGGTGCCTACTCTGTTACGGAAGGACTTGGTCTGTTTTTGAGCCGTGACCTGCCGCAGGTCATTCTGTGGCAGAACGGCACGCCGCACCCGGTACGCAGCGAAACGCCGACCTATCCCATCAATACACCCGCTGTGTAAGATAATTTGAAAAGGAGAAATACCAATGGAACGTTTACTGGAAATTTTAAGCGAAATCAAAGAGGACGTGGACTTTTCCACCTGTACAACGCTGATCGATGACGGCATCCTGGACTCTTTCGACATTCTGCAGATTATCTCGGCCCTGAATGAGGAATACGACATTTCGATCCCCGCATCCGAAATCATGCCGCAGAACTTCAACAGCGCCGAGGCCCTTTACAAGATGGTCCAGCGCCTGCAGGAAGATTGATGTCCGAGATACCCGAAATATAAGATAACGCTTGCATTTATTTAAAACTTATTGTATAATACTAAAAGCGGACAGGGCTGAATTGCGCTGTTTCGCGTACAGATGCAGGTCCCGCGCGTGGGCAGCCTGTGAACCATGTCAGGCGGGGAACCGAGCAGCATTAAGCGGCGCTTGCCTAGTGCCGCGGTCAAGCCTGCATCTGTACGCAAAGCAGCGCAGCCGCGTGCTCTGCCCGCTGTTTTTTGTAGCTTTGCAGGAGGTGAGCCGATGTACCGTGCCCTGTATCGAAAATGGCGTCCCCAGCGCTTTGCGGACGTGGTTGGCCAGACGGCCATCGTCACGGCCCTGCAGAACCAGATTTCTGCCGGGCGCATCGGCCATGCGTATCTGTTCACCGGCACCCGCGGCACCGGCAAGACGACCTGCGCCAAGATCTTTGCCAAGGCGGTCAACTGTCTGGACACCTCCAGCCCTGACCCCTGCGGCGAGTGTGAAATTTGTAAGGGCATTGACTCCGGCTCCGTCATGGACATCATCGAGATGGATGCCGCGTCGAACAACGGCGTTGACGACATCCGCGACCTGCGCGACGAGGTAGCCTATCTGCCGTCGGTCTGCAAGTACAAGGTCTACATCATCGACGAGGTGCACATGCTCTCCACCGCGGCGTTCAATGCGCTGCTCAAAACGATGGAGGAACCGCCCGAGCACGTCATCTTTATCTTAGCCACCACCGAGGTGCAGAAGGTTCCCGTCACGATTTTGAGCCGCTGCCAGCGGTATGACTTCACCCGCATCACGGCGGATGACATTGCCGGGCGGCTGCTCTACGTGGCCGGGCAGGAGAAGATCGAGCTGGACGAGAACGCCGCACAGTTGATTGGCCGTCTGGCCGACGGTGCCATGCGTGACGCGCTGTCCATTCTGGACACCTGCGCCGGTGTCGACAACCACGTGGACGAGGCGCTCGTCCGCCGTATGGCCGGTGTCACGGATAGGGGCTACCTGTTTGAGATCAGCGACGCCATCGCGGCAGGGGACTCCGTCACTGCACTGGAAAAAATTGCCGAGCTGCGCCAGCAGAGCGTCGATATGCGCCGCCTCTGCATGGAGCTCGCCGGGCATTACCGCAATCTGATGCTCTGCGCGCTGCCGGGCGGCACGTCACTTCTGACCGGCATCTCGCCGGAGGAGGAGGCCGCCTACACCCAGCGCAGGGACTTCCCGCAGCGGGAAGCCATCCGCGCGATCAATGCGTTCGGCTCGGCGCTTGAGAAAATGAGCCGCGGCACTGACCAGCGCATTGAGCTGGAGTTGGCGATTTTCTCGCTGACTCAGCCCGAGACTGCCGCTGCACCTGTTATCATCCAGCAGCTCGCCCCGGCAGCACCCGCCGCGCCTCAGGCGTTCGCCAGCGCGCCGCGCGCCTACACAGCAGCGCCGCCGGTACAGGCTGCGCCCTCTGTAGTGCCGCCCGTGGTACAGCCGCAGAGCGTTCCCGCCGCTGCACCGGATGATGTACCGCCGCCTATTGACGATGACCCGCCGTTCCTGCAGCCGGAGCTGAAGCCCGCCCCGCAGCAAACTCCCGCGCCGGTACCGCCAGCACCCGCTGCCCCGGCCCCGCGTAAGGCCGAGCCGCCGCGGCAGGCAGGCCCGCTGGAGCCGTTCGCCTTCTGGCCCGCCGTGCTGGCCGATTTGGAGGAGAATGATGCAATGCTCATCTCCTTTTTGCGCGGCACTCGGGCCTATTGCGACGGCAAGCGCGTGCTGTTTGAGTGCAGCGACGCCTTCCGCGATTATATCCGCAATAACCGGGAGGTCAGCAAGCGTCTTAAGGAAACTATCTACCGTGTATCGCGCACCAAGTACAGTATCGGCCCCTATGAGGAGCCAAAGACCGACGACAACACCGCTGCCGTCAGCCTGGATGAGACCCTGCACACGATGCAGGCGCTTGGTGTCGATTTGAAAATCGTTGATAAATAATTATTTTTGGAGGATACAACCATGAAAGCAAGACTGCCCAAGGGCTATGGCCGACCCGATCCCAACGCCATGATGCGTCAGGTCCAGAAGATGCAGGACGACATCCGCGCCAAGCAGGAGGAGCTCGAAGCCAAGGAGTACACCGGCACCGCCAGCGGTGAGATGGTCACTGTCACGATGAACGGCAAGCATGAGATCACCGCCGTCAAGATCAAGCCCGAGGCCGTCGACCCCGATGATATTGAAATGCTTGAAGATCTGATTGCCGCCGCCGTCAACAGCGCCTCCGCTGCCGTTGACAAGGACTCCGAGGAGGAGATGTCCAAGATGACCGGCGGTCTGAACATCCCCGGTCTGGGCTAAGAGGCTGCCTATGTTCAACAACAATGTTGAGCCGCTGGAAAATCTGATCGACCAGTTTGCCCAGTTTCCCGGCATTGGCCGCAAAAGTGCGGTGCGTATGGCCTATCAGGTCATGTCGATGCCGCCCAAGCAGGCCATGGAGCTGGCCAAGGCGATTGAGCACGCCAAAAGTGACCTGCACCGCTGCCGCATCTGCCAGGACTACACCACCGGCGATGTCTGCAAGATCTGCGCCTCCCAGAAGCGTGACCGCAGCATCATCTGCGTGGTCGAGGGCCCGCGCGACATCAAGTCGATTGAGCGCACCCACGAGTACAACGGCCTGTACCATGTGCTGCACGGCCTGATTTCGCCGATGGATGGCATCGGTGCAGATCAGCTCTGCATCAAGGAGCTGCTGGCCCGTCTGAATGACACCGTCAAGGAGGTCATCATGGCCACCAGCCCGACGGTGGAGGGCGAGGCCACGGCGATGTATATCGCCAAACTCATCAAACCTCTGGGCATCAAAACGACCCGCCTGGCCTATGGCCTGCCCGTCGGCTCGAGTCTGGAATACGCCGATGAGACGACGCTGTACCGTGCCATGGCCGGACGCGGCGAGATGTAAAAAAATTCCTGTACCGCTTTTGCCGGTACAGGTTTTTTATTGCAGCTTTATTTCAGCAGACCGTAATCCCGCAGACAGCGCTGTACACCCGTCAGGGTATCGTCAAAGCCGACACCCGCTGCCGCACGGAACCTGCCGCCGTCCATCAGCAGGCTGCGCGGCCAGTCTGCCGCCTCTACGACGGGGTGGATGTCCAGCAGCGCACAGGCACGCCGGGCCGTCGTGACCATGTCGCAGTCGTTCTCGCTGCCAAAGTTGTACACACCGCCCGGCAGTTCCATGGCCTGGGTCAGCCGCTCCACGGCCTCCCGCACATAGGTGATGCCGCGGTAGTCCCGCGCCGAAAACCGCAGCGTCTCCTGCCGCATAGCGGCGGTCAGCAGGTTCAGCAGGAAGTTACCGCGGATCGGCAGGCCGTACCCGGGCAGGTCGTACATCCAGGCCGCCCGCAGCAGCACGGCATCGGGCAAAATATCCAGCACGCGCTGCTCCATCTCCTGCTTGTGGCGGCCATAGACGTTGGCGGGGGAGAGCGGTGTATCCTCGTCAAACGGCCCGTGCTCAGTAAGGCCCGTGTAGACCTGGTCAGAGCTGAACGCAACCAGCTTTGCGCCGCTTTTTTGCGCTGCAGCCGCCATCCAGCACGGCAGCAGAACGTTGGCGCGGTAGGACTCGTCCGGGTGCTTTTCGCTGTAGCCCGTGTCGGAGAGAGCCGCCGTGTGTACGATCACGTCCGGCTGCTCGCGCCGCACCCAGTCGGCCACGGTCTGCTCATCCGCTGCGGCCAGCATTCCTTTGGGGAAGGCGCACAGCTCGTACCGCCCCGCCAGCTGGGTCATGATGCGTGCCCCCACAAAGCCGCCTGCGCCGGAGACCAATAGCTTTTTCATGTCTTTTCCCTCGCAATACGATTTTTGTCTTTATTGTACCGTTTTTGCGCAGCTGTTGCAAGCGGCTTGACAAATTCGGCGCTGGTTTGTATAATAGAGGCACCTAAAATAAGGTGTGGATTTTTACAGTTCTGATACTACTTTTCGCCACACAGCGCTTTCTTTCCGGGAAAGCGTTGTGTGGTTTTTGTTGTGTCAAAAGGAGGAGCCCATGAACGATACCTTCATGAAAGAAAAGCCGATTTTTCCGCTGCTGACCTCAATGGCCCTGCCTATGGTCGTCTCGATGCTGGTCAATGCACTGTACAACATCGTGGACAGCCTCTTTGTCGCCCGCATCAGTGAGGAAGCCATGACTGCGCTGTCCCTCGTCTACCCGGTGCAGAACCTCATCAACGCGATTGCCATCGGCTTCAGCATCGGCATTGCCGCGCTGATCTCGCTGCATCTCGGTGCAGGCAACAAAGAAAAGGCTGACATGGCCGCCACCCACGGCATGGTGCTTTCGCTGATCCACGGCGTCGTGATTTCCATCGTCTGCACCGCCATCATGCCGCAGTTCCTGCGCTCCTTCACCAGCGACGAGACCGTCATTGCCATGGGCGTGACCTACTCCCGTGTTGCCTTTATGTTCGCCGTCGTCATCATGGCCGCCATGGCGTTTGAGAAGATCTTTCAGGCGGTGGGCCGGATGAACATTACGATGATCGGCCTGATGGGCGGCTCGGTCTGCAACATCATTCTGGACCCGCTGCTGATTTTCGGCATCGGCCCGTTCCCCAAAATGGGCATTGCCGGTGCGGCGCTGGCTACCGGCATCGGCCAGATGGTCCCCGTCATCTTCTATCTGATCGTCTACTTCGTCAGCCCTATCCCGGTCAGGCTGCGCTCCGGCTGCCTGAAGCCGGACGCCAAAATGGCCCTGCAGCTCTATTCCATCGGCGTACCGGCCATCCTGAATCTGGCGCTGCCCTCGGTGCTCATCACCTTCCTGAACTCGCTGCTGGCCGTCTACTCTCAAAGCTATGTCGTCGTGCTGGGTATCTACTATAAATTACAGACCTTCCTGTACCTGCCCGCCAACGGCATTGTGCAGGGTCTGCGCCCCATCATCGGCTACAACTACGGCGCGGGGGAGTATGACCGCGTCAAAAAGCTCTACCGCACGTCCATGGGCATGTGCGCCGCCATCATGGCCGCGGGCACGGTGCTCTGTCTGGCGCTGTCCGGCCAGCTGATCGGGCTTTTCAGCTCGAACGCCGAGACCATCGCCATCGGCACGTCGGCCCTGCGCATCATCTGCGTCGGCTTCATCGTCTCGACGATTTCAGTCGTCGTCTCCGGCTCGCTGGAGGGTCTCGGCATGGGCGTGCAGTCACTGGTCATCTCGCTGTGCCGTTACATCGTTGTCATCATGCCGCTGGCCTGGCTGTTCTGCCGCCTGCTGGGTGCCGACGGCATCTGGAACGCCTTCTGGGTGACCGAGGTCATCACGGCGGGCATTTCACTGGTCGTATACCACAAGAGCGTGAAGCTGAAATAAACCAACAGGAGCCTGACCACAGCCGGTCAGGCTCCTGTTTTATATAAGTAAGAGGCTTCCCCCAAGGGGGAAGCTGTCGCCGAAGGCGACTGATGAGGGGGGAGCCCTGCCACGGCCTCTCGTTCACGGGCAGCCACGGACGCTTCGCCCCTCATCCGGCCCTTCGGGCCACCTTCCCCCAAGGGGGAAGGCTTTTCGTTACGCCTGCTCCTGTACGTACCGGATAAACGCATCGCGCTCCGCGGTGGAGCGCACAACGGCCGTGTACATCCAGTCGCCCATATCCAGGCGCAGCGCCTGGGGAATGCGCTCACACATCCGCATACGGGAGCCGTACTTGGCCATGATCTGCGCATGGGTGTGCTTGTACTCATGGCAGTCGCGGCGGCCTGCGTAGACGCAGAAATACTTCGGGCCGTCCAGTTCGGCGTTGCGTACCTCGTCGTAGCAGACCATGTCCGCCCAGATCTGGTAGCAGTCCACCGAGTTCGCATAGTTGATCATATCGGGCGTGTAGCCGCCTGCGGGGCGCATGTTGACCTCCAGCGCGACGTAGTCGCCCTTTTTGCCAAGACCCGGCTTGTCCTCATTCAACCGGAAGAACTCGCAGTGGAAGAAGCGGCTCTTTGCGCCGAACGCCTTGATGGTGCGGAAGCCCACATCCTTCAGCGCAGCGGGCACGGACTTCTGCGTCCAGTAGGAGAGGTCGCCGTTCTGACTGACGATGTCCAGCAGCGGGGTGGGGAACACGTTGGAGGTGTAGAACAGCGGCACGCAATGGCTGTCGGCCACACCGTCAAAGCTGACGATGGTGCCGTTGATGTACTCCTCCATAATGTACCGGACGTTATGCGGCTTGGCATAGAATCCTTTCAGCTCGGTGAAATTGCGCAGCTTGTAGGTTGCCTCGGCGCCGCAGCCGTTGTCCGGCTTAACGATGACCGGATAGCCGACCTCCTTGATAAAGGCGCGGGCCTCGGCCAGTGTGCTGACAATATGGTGGCGCGCCACCGGTACACCCGCGGCGATGTAGCTTTCCTTCATTTTGCTCTTGTACTTGATGCGCTCGATGAAGTCATTCTTCGCACCGGTATTGATGTTGAAATCCGTGCGCAGCTGGGCGTCCATCTCCAGCCAATACTCGTTGTTGGACTCGATCCAGTCGATCTTGCCATAGTGGAAGGTAAAGTACGCGACAGCGCGGAGCATCTCGTCGTAATTGCCAAGATCATTCACGCGGTAATACTCAGTCAGGCACTGCTTCAATTCCCAGGGAATCTCGTCAAACGGAGCATCACCGATGCCCAGCACATTGACGCCGTTGCGGTGCAGACGGTCACAGAAATTCCAGTAGGTCTTGGGAAAATGCGGGCTGACAAAGATAAAATTCATCGGGTACTTCAACTTCCTCTCTCAAATTTCACGCAAACCGGCGTCACACAAAGCGATTCTGTGCAGCGTCATACTCATAGCCGATCTCGCGCAGGGCCGCACACAGCGCGTCACGGTCAGTCTCCTCACGGTCACACAGCGCGTCCAAACTGGCGTCGCGGTCCCGCAGTTGGGTGTTTACATAGCTCAACAGCATTACAGGGTCACGGGGGAGCATAGACCCACCTCCTAAAAAGCAAGCATAAAAGAGAAAAAGCCGGTCACACGATGTGACCGGCATTTTTTCCTTCCAATCAGACCGCGCGGGTAACTTTACCAGAGCGCAGGCAGCGGGTGCAGGCGTAGATATACTTCGGGGAACCGTCCACGATCGCCTTCACGCGCTTGACATTGGGGTTCCAGGTACGGTTGCTCCGACGATGAGAGTGAGAAACCTTGATACCGAACGTGACACCCTTGCCACAGCAAGAACATTTGGCCATAATTGCTTGCACCTCCTTTTCAATAGCTTTAATAGTATAGCGTATACTGCGCGAAAATGCAAGTGTTTTGACAGAAAAAATTTTGATTTTTTTCATAATTTTGCGTTTTTGTTTGATTCAGGCGCTAAATATTGTGTTTTCGGTGCCTACAGGGCTTGTCTTGCCGCCGTTTCTACGATATAATAGACTAAGCTTTTAATGGGGTGGTGTTACCTTTTGAACGGATTGTTGTCTCCCGCGGTGATCGTGCAGTATCTGCTGCGCGCTGTTGTCGTGCTCATCACCATCCCGTTTCACGAGTCGGCCCACGCGCTGGCCAGCCACCTGCTGGGTGATGACACTGCCGTGCGCGCCGGGCGTCTCTCGATGAATCCGCTGCGCCACTTTGACCCGCTGGGTGCCCTGTGCATGCTGGTGGGAGGCGTCGGCTGGGCCAAGCCCGTCTCGATCAACCCGTACAACTATAAGAACCCCAAGGTCGGCATGGCGCTGTCCGCTGCCGCAGGGCCTGCCAGCAATCTGCTGCTGGCGTGGGTGTCGATGATCCTGTACAAGCTGTGCTGGTACAGCGGGCTGGGGGACGCCGTGCCCGTGCTGACGATGTTCCTATATTATATGGTAGCCATGAATCTGAGCCTGGCGGTTTTCAATTTGCTGCCGGTGCCGCCGTTTGACGGTAGCCGCATTGCGCTCTTGTTTTTGCCGCAGCGGCTCTATTTCAGGGCGATGAAATATGAGCGATATATTATGCTGGCCGTGCTGGCACTGGTGTTTTTGGGTCTGCTGGACGCGCCGCTGTCTTGGCTTGTCAACGGTATGTGGCGGCTGATGCTGCACCTGACAGGCTTTGTGGAGCTGCTTTGGGGGTATTGAGTTTTTGCCGGAAGTTCTGACATTTAAAATAGAAGATTTTGAGGGCCCGCTGGATTTGCTGCTGTACCTGGTGGGCAAAAATAAAATGAACCTCTATGATGTCAACATCATGGAGCTGATCGAGCAGTACACCGCTGCCATCCGGGAGATGCAGCAGGACCGGATGGAGATTTCCAGCGAGTTCATCGACATGGCGGCGCATCTGGTGCAGATGAAAAGCGCGCTGCTGCTGCCGCGCAGCCCCGAGGCCGAGCGCATGAAGGCCGAGCTGACGGGGCGCTTGATCGAGTACAGCGCCTGCAAGGAGGTGGCCGCCCAGCTGGGCAGCCGTGCCCGTGACCTGTACACCGTAGCCCGTGAGCCGATGCCGCTGGTCGGCGCTGCCGAATACACCCGCCGCCATGACCCGAACTGGCTCGTGCAGGCGTGGTTCAATCTGATGGGCCGCAGCACCCGCAAGAAAAAGCCCACGCAGGAAAAGTTTGAGCCGCTCGTCACCGCGCCGTTTGTCTCCGTCGCCAGCCGCGTCTCCCACATGCTGCGCGGCTTGCTCAAGGGCAGCCTGCAAAAAATGGGCCAGCTGTTCAGCCACGAGGAAAGCCGCAGCACAAACGTAGCGACCTTCCTGGCGCTGCTCGAGCTCATCCGCGCGGGACGCGTCAAGGTCGACGACAGCGGCGCCTTGCAGCTGGACCGCACACACCGCAGAAGAAAGGACAAAACGCCATGACAGAACGACAGGAGCTCGGCTCTCTTGAAGCCATGCTGTTTGCCCACGCCGAGCCTGTGGAGACCGCCCGCCTGGCCGACGCCCTGCGGCTGGACGCCGACGAGGTCACCACACTTTTGCAAAAGCTGCAAAAGCGCTACGATGAGCAGGAGAGCGGCATGGTCATCCTGTACTTCGAGCCTGACCGCTGGCAGATGACGACCCGCCCGTACTACGGCGAGATGGTCAAGCGCATTCTGGACACCCGCCGCAACGCGCCGCTTTCGCCCGCCGCACTGGAGGTACTGGCCGTCATTGCCTACAATCAGCCCGTCTCCCGCAGCTTTATCGAGCAGGTACGCGGTGTTGACTCTTCGTCCACCGTCACCAAGCTGTTGGACAAGGGACTGATCGAGGAGGCGGGCCGCCTGGACCTGCCCGGCAAGCCGGTAGCTTTCCAGGTCACGGACACATTTCTGCGCGTCTTTGGCCTCGGCAGTCTGGCCGACCTGCCGCCGCTTCACGGCGAGGCTGCCGAGAGCGCCGAGCCGGAGGAGACGGAAGGCGACGACGGTCAGCTGGAATGGAAGTGATTGCTTATGGCCATTCTGTTGTTCCTTCTCCGTCTGATCGGCTGGGTGCTGCTGGTGGTGCTCTTGCTGCTGTTCGTCGCCCTGCTGATACCGCTGGGCGTTCGGTTTGCGTACCGCCCGGGCAGCGTGCGGGCCATGGCCTGCTACGGACCGCTGCACTTCACGCTCTGGCCGCGCAGGGGCCAGCCGGAAGCACTGAAAAAGCCCGCCTCCGCCGCACCGCCCGGGCAGACCGTGCGCAAGACGGCGGACGGCGAACAGGCGTCCGTCACCGTGGACGTCAAGCCGGACAAGCCCGCCGCAAAGCCCGCACAGACCGTCGCCCGGCAGCCCGCGGCGCAGGGAAAGCCCGAAGCGCCGAAGCCTGCTGACAGTGTCCCCACTGAAAGCGCCGATGCTGAGGGCAGCGCGAAAAAGAGCGGTCTGCCGCTCGGCATCTCGACGCGCATCGACGCCGCTATGCAGCTGCTGTCCAATGACCCGATAGCATTTGCCCGGTGCATGCTGGGCCACACAGGCTGGCTGGGGCGCCACCTGCTGCGTTCGGTGCGGGTGTCCGGGCTGGACATCTTCTGGACCGTGACCGCCGACGAGGCCAGCGCCACCGCCGAGCTGTTCGGCGCCGAAATGGCGCTTGCCAACAATCTGCTGGCTCTGGTCCAGCAGTACATCCGCGTACAGAGTGACCGCCTTTGGCTCGAGCCGGATTTCACCGGTGAGCGCGCAGAGGAGCGTATCGTCTCGTTCCGTCTGACGTCCTGCGCCGCCGTGCTGCTCTGGCTCGTCATCCGGCTGCTGCACCGTCTGTGGAAGGACCCGCAGCTGCAGCCCGCTGCAAAGGCATAAACGATTTCTTTTTTCGATAAAAGGAGGAACTTACAATGGCTGAACATCCTATTCAAGGTCTGATGGGCGTCACCATCGAGAAAATCCGCGACATGGTCAACGCCGAGACCATCATCGGTGACCCGATCCATGTGGATGACACCACCATCATCCCGGTCTCCCGCGTCACCTTCGGGTTTGTGTCCGGCGGCTCCGACGTCGGCCCCAGCTCCAACAAGCAGATGTTCGGCGGCGGCAGCGGCGCAGGCGTCTCGGTCACGCCGGTGGCATTCCTCGTCGTTTCCAACGGCAATGTGCGCACCGTCCAGCTGGTGGAGAAGGTCTCCGCCGTTGACAACGTTATAGCCTCGCTGCCGGAGCTGGTGGACAAGGTCGCTGCGCTCATCAAGAAAGAAAAGCCGGGTGCTGACGCACCCGCCGAATAAGGAGTATAAATTTTAATGGCAGAACAACGTATTCAAAAGGTACTGGCCGACCAGGGCATCTGCTCCCGCCGCGAGGCCGAGCGCCTGATCGCGGCGGGCAAAGTCAAGGTCAACGGCCACCCGGTCACCCTGGGCGACAAGATGGACCCCGACTATGACAAGGTCATGATCGACGGGCAGACACAGCGCATCGTGCGCAAGCGCCAGTACACCTACATCATGCTGCACAAGCCCCGCGGCTATCTGACGACCCGCTCTGACGACCGTGGCCGCAAGACCGTCATGGATCTTGTTTCCGATGTGCCCGCCATGCTGCGCCCGGTGGGCCGCCTGGACAAGGACAGCGAGGGGCTGCTGCTCATGACCGATGACGGCGCATTCATCAATATGCTGACCCACCCGTCCGGCGGTGTCGGCAAGCTGTACCGCGTCACGGTCAATCCCCGCGCCACTGAGCAGCAGATCATCGAGATGTCGTCCGGCGTTGTGCTGGATGACGGCGTCAAGACCAGGCCCTGCGTCATCCACGTCGTGGTCGATGAGCCGGGCCGCAGTGTGCTGGAGATCACCCTGCACGAGGGCCGCAACCGCCAGATCCGCCGCATGTGCTCCGCTGTCGGCCTGCAGGTCGTGCGCCTGCGCCGCAGCGCCGAAGGTCCCGTCAAGCTCGGTATGCTGCAGCCCGGCGAGTACCGTGAGCTGAAAAAGAGCGAGATCAATGCCCTGCGCAACGCAGCCATGAAATCTGCCGGCAAAGGGGAGAGCCGTGCTGCCAGCCCGGCCCGCCGTCCCGGCCCCCTTAAAAAGCGCACAAATTCTGACTAAAATTGCAGGAAATTCTGAAAAATGTGCAAAATTCCACTTGTGGAAACGTCGCGAACGTAGTATAATTCAATTAAATGGCGGATTTTTTGTAAAGTATTTTTATAAAAAACAGTCAGCTTTACCATAGGAGGAAACTGTATGGCAGCAAATAAGCCCGGCAAGGCAGAGATCCTTGCAGCATTTTTTGATGACGGCACCTACTCGCCGCTGTTTACCGACGGCGCAGTGAGTGCTGCTTACGGCTGTGCAAACGGCCAGAACGCCTACGTCGTGTTTGAGGACGGTTCTCCCGTCGGCGTGCAGGATATTGAAAAGAATATCCGCGTGCTGGAGATGGCCGCCGAGACCGGCGCACCGGTTGTTACGTTCTATGATTCCACGGGTGCCAAGCTCGAGGGCGGTCTTGATCTGCTCAACGCCAACGCCCGCCTGACCGCAGAGATCGCGCGCGTTTCCGGCGTTGTGCCTCAGGTCGCCGTTGTCACCGGTACCTGCGCCGGTACCAACGCCATCAACGCCGCTGCCGCGGACGTCTGTGTCATGGCAGAGGATGCCGAGCTGTTCCTGAACGCTCCGTTCAACGCTGAGGACAAGGTTGCAAACGCCGGCTCTGCCGCGTTTGCCGCCAAGGCCGGTGTCGCCGCCGTTACCGCTGCGGACGCCGTTGCCGCCGCCAAGCAGGCCGCCTCCATCGTCGCCCTGCTGCCCGCCAACAATCTGGCCGGTCCTGCGCTGTTCGACTTTGCCGCTCCCTCCAAGGCTCTTGACCTCGTCAAGTACTCCGCGGCTGACGCGATTGCCGCTCTGGCCGATGAGGGCAGCACTGTGGAGCTGTACGCAGGCTACGGCAAGAACATCGTCACCGCGTTGGCTACCATCAACGGCAGCGCCGTTGGTATCCTGGCCACCGAGAAGGCCGCTCTGTGCCACAAGTGCACCGCCAAGGCTGCCCGCTTCGTTCGTCTGTGCGATGCCTACAGCATCCCCGTTGTGACCGTCGTCAACACCGAGGGCTTCGGCAAGAGCGAGGGCGACGATCAGGCTGGCGGCATCCGTCAGGCTGCCCGTATGGCCGGTGTCTACGCCGAGGCTACCACCGTCAAGGTCGCCGTACTGGCCGGTGAGGCCGTCGGCCCTGCCTACACGGTCTTTGCCGCCTGCGCCGACTGGCGTGTTGCCGTGCAGGGCTGCACCGTAGCCCCGCTGGCTCCCGAGGCCGCTGTCACCGTTCTGTACAAGGACGAGATCTTCGCTTCCGATAACATCGTCAACGCCACCAAGGCCAAGGCTGCCGCCTACGCCAAGGAGGTCTGCAGCGCCAATGCCGCTGTGGCCAACGGTGCTGCTGACGCCATTGCCGATGCTGCCACCGCCCGCGGCGCTGTCGCTCAGGCTCTGGATATGCTGGCCAGCAAGCGCACTGTGCGCCTGGCTAAGAAGCACGGCAATATCACGCTGTAATCATCAACCTTGAAATAGGGAGGACTTTTCCATGAAAAACCTGATCGTTACCGTTAACGGCGTTGCTTATAATGTCACCGTTGAGGAAGGCACCGGCGCTCCCGTTGCCGCTGCTGCTCCTGTTGCTGCCCCCGCAGCCGCTCCGGCTCCCGCCGCTGCTCCTGCACCTGCTGCCGCTCCTGCCGGTGCCGCCGGTGCCGTCTCCGTCACCGCTCCCATGCCCGGCAATATCCTGGATGTCAAGGTCAAGGCCGGTGACTCCGTCAAGGCTGGCGACACCCTGCTGATCCTCGAGGCCATGAAGATGGAGAACGAGATCAGTGCTCCGCAGGACGGCACCATTGCCAGCGTCAATGTGCGCAAGGGCGACGTTGTCAACTCCGGCGACCTGCTCATCACCATGAACTAATAGAAAGGCCGGGTGAATCACATTGGCTAAGAAACCCATTAAGATTACTGAGGTCGTCCTGCGTGACGCCCATCAGTCTCTGCTGGCCACCCGTATGACCATGGACGAGATGCGCCCCATCCTGCCCGAAATGGACAAGATCCCGTATTTCTCCGTTGAGTGCTGGGGCGGCGCTACGTTCGACTCCTGCATCCGCTTCCTGGACGAGGACCCCTGGGAGCGTCTGCGCATCCTGCGCAAGGAACTGCCCCACCAGAAGCTGCAGATGCTGTTCCGCGGCCAGAACATGCTGGGCTACCGCCCCTACGCTGATGACGCCGTCGAGTACTTCGTCCAGAAGTCCGTTGCCAACGGCATCGACGTCATCCGTATCTTTGACGCGCTGAACGACCCCCGCAACCTGCAGACTGCCATCAAGGCAGCCAACAAGGAGGGTGCCCATGTTCAGGCCTGCATCAGCTACACCCTGAGCCCGGTACATAACAACGAGTACTTCGCCAACTATGCCAAGACTCTCGAGGAGATGGGCGCTGACTCCATCTGCATCAAGGATATGGCCGGCCTGCTCAAGCCCTACACCTGCTATGAGCTGGTCTCCGAGCTGAAAAAGACCGTCAAGATCCCCGTGGACATCCACAGCCACTACACCGCAGGTCTGGCTTCCATGTCCATCCTGAAGGGCATCGAGGCAGGTGCCGACATCATCGATACCGCCATGAGCCCCCTGAGCCTGGGCACCAGCCACATGCCCACCGAGAGTCTGGTCGCTGCCCTGCAGGGCACCGATTACGACACCGGTCTGGATCTGAAACAGCTGAACGTTGTGCGCGCATACTTTGCAAAGCTGCGCGAGAAGTACATTGCCAACGGCCAGATCAGCCCGAAGAGCCTCGGCGTGGATGCAAACACCCTGCTGTATCAGGTGCCGGGCGGCATGTTCTCCAACATGCTCAAACAGCTGAAGGATGCCGGCAAGGAAGATAAGCTGGACGAAGTGCTGGCAGAGATCCCCCGCGTCCGCGAGGATGCAGGCTATCCGCCGCTGGTCACCCCCACCAGCCAGATCGTTGGTACACAGGCTGTGTTCAACGTGATCCTGGGCGAGCGCTACAAGATGGTCACCAAGGAGTTCAAGGGTCTGGTCCACGGTGATTACGGCAAGACTCCCGCTCCCATCAAGCCCGAGTTCACCAAGAAGATCCTGGGCGACGAGCAGCCCATTACCTGCCGCTTTGCTGATACTCTGGCTCCTGAGATGGACAAGCTGAAGGCAGAAGCTGCCAAGTGGGCAACGCAGGAAGAGGATGTGCTGACCTACGCAATGTTCCCGCAGGTGGCACCCAAGTTCTTTGAAAAGCGCAATGCCAAGAAGCAGGGCGTGGACGGCGACCATGTGGACTACACCAATCAGTCTCATCCCGTCTGATCTTTCATAACGGATTCAGGGGCTTCCCGCTTTTGCGGCGGGAGGCTCCTTTTTGTGTTTTGCACCGGATCTGGCCCCAAAAATGGGCGGCGGCTCATTGACATGAAAATCCATCCATTTTATAATGAATCAAAATGGATGCAGCCGACACCCGGGCATCCCCGGAAAAAGAAGAGGTGATCTGCATGAGAAGCATCACGGTACAGCGCCTTGCGGAATTTACAGAGCAAGATTATGAATTTACCTTCGGCATCACTCGGAAGGAATTTGCCCAGATGCTGGAAGCACTGAATGCGGCTTATTGCAAGGAGCACCGGCGCAGGCCGCATTTTACCAAGATCACAATGCAGGATAAGCTGGTGCTGACTTTGCTCTACCGCCGCGAGTACCGCAGCATGGAGAACATTGCGGCAGAATACGGTGTCTCCCGCGATACCATTGCGGACAATATCCACTGGGTGGAGCGCGCACTGCTGAACGCAAATCTGCTGCAGAACAGCGTGACCTGCGTATATAAAACCAACTGAAACAGGCTCTGATACAGGATCGGAAGATTTTGTATCAGAGCTTTTTTGCTTTGCACCGTGTATTGCGGCCGGTTTTGGCGGCGGCACGCAACAGTGCACCTTGAATTTTGGGCCGAAGAATAGTAAAATAAAACTATATGTATCGTAACATGGGTTTGTGTACCCAAAGGCGGATACGTATACCGAAACTTGTAAGCTGAAACACTGAAAATGTAAGAACAGGAGAGCGTTATGATCTTAAGCATGACCGGCTTTGGCCGGGGGACTGCTGTGCGCAATGGCCGTGAGATCACGGTGGAGCTGCGCAGCGTGAATTCCCGCTACTTTGAGTATTCTTCGCGCATCCCGCGCACCTGCAGTTATCTGGACAGCCGCCTGAAAAAGCAGCTCAACGAACGCATTTCCCGCGGCAAGGTGGAGCTGAGCATGACCGTGCAGAATGTGGACGCTGCCGATACGGTGGTGGCCGTCAACATGGAGCTGGCACGCAGCTACCAGCAGGCCATGCGGGATATTTCGGAACAGCTGGGTGTCAAGAACGATATCTCTGCGGGCGTGCTGACCCGCTTCCCGGATGTGCTCACCACCCGCCACGCGGATGTGGACGAGGAACAGCTGTGGGAAGATGTTTCTGCCGTTACCGCACAGGCGCTGGACCGCTTTGTGGAGATGCGCGCCGCCGAGGGTGCCAAGATGAAGGCAGACGTGGAAAACCGTCTGAACTTCCTCGAGGAGTGCGTGGGCAGGGTGGAGACTTTGAGCGCAGGCCGCGTGGAAGCCTACACCAACCGCCTGTACGAGAAGCTCAAGGTCATTCTGGAGGACCGCGATATCGACGATGCCCGCGTGCTGACCGAGGCCGCTATTTTTGGTGATAAGACCGCTGTGGATGAAGAGACGGTGCGCCTGCGCAGCCACATTGCGCAGTACCGCGATATCCTCAAGCTGGACGAGCCGGTGGGCCGCAAGTTGGACTTTTTGACGCAGGAGCTGAACCGCGAGACCAATACCATCGGCTCCAAGTGTCAGGATCTGGATATCACCCGCATCGTGGTGGATATGAAGGCGGAGATCGAAAAGATCCGCGAACAGATCCAGAATCTGGAGTGATACAGAAAATTCGGAGGGGTTTATGAAGCTCATCAACATCGGGTTTGGCAATATGGTCAGTGCAGGCCGTGTGGTGGCAGTGGTCAGCCCGGATTCCGCCCCGGTCAAGCGCCTTGTAAAGGAAGCGCGGGAGCGCGGAATGCTGATCGATGCATCCTATGGCCGCAGTACCCGTGCAGTGCTTATCATGGACTCCGATCACGTGGTGCTCTCGGCGCTTCAGCCGGAAACGGTGGCCAACCGTGCGGCAGGGCAGGAGGGCAAAACACCAGCAGAGGAGGAACAGACCCATGGCGAACGATAAATATTTGTTTGTGGTCTCCGGCGCGGCCGGTACCGGCAAGGACAGCGTGGTGAAGGCACTGCGCGAAGCGCACCCGGAGATCGAAAAGACTGTTTCCGCCACTACCCGCGCACCGCGTCCCGGTGAGCAGGAGGGCGTGGATTATTATTACCGCACCCGGGAGCAGTTCCAGCAGCTGATCGAGAACGATCAGGTAGTGGAGCACAACTTCTATAACGGCAACTACTACGGTACCCTGCGCGAGGAAGTGGACAAGCGCCTTGCAGCCCGGAAGGTGGTCGTTCTGGTCATCGATGTGCACGGCGCAGCGAACATCCGCCGCATGTTCCCGGGCGCGACCACCGTGTTCCTGCTGCCGCCGTCGGTGGAGGAGCTGGAGCGCCGTCTGCGGGGCCGCGGCACCGAGACCGAGGACAGCATTCAGGAACGTCTTGCCACCGCCCGGCAGGAGCTGGCCCAGCAGGATGAATTCACCCTGAAGCTGGTCAACGACCAGGTCGATACCTGCGCCGATGCACTGTATCAGGCCATCTGCCAGCGCATTGGTGCCGCAGAATAACATTTTGAAGGAGCTGGACGAATGCCCAAAACGGTAGGCGTTGCCGTCAGCAATGCGACCTTCCACTTTGATAAGCTTTATACCTATGCCGTCATGCCGGATCAGCAGAATGCGGTAAAACTTGGCAGCATGGTGCTGGTGCCTTTTGGCCGCGGCAGCCGCGCCCGCATGGGCGTGGTGCTGGCCTGCGATGCCGAGCCGGAAAGTGCAAAGCTGAAATATCTTTTCGACGTGGCCCCGGCTTCGGCCTGCCTGACCCCGGAACTGCTGCGGCTGGTGCACTTTTTGAAGGAGCGCACCTTCTGCACCTATTACGAAGCGGTCAAGGCGGTCATTCCCTATGGTGCACAGTACAAGCCTGCCGTGGCGGCGGACGGTGTAACGCCGGTGCTGCAAAAGCAGCTCACCCGCCACACCGAGAACTCCTACCGCCTTGTGGGCGGGCTGCCGCCAAAGCCGAAGCCGACAGCCAAGCAATTGGCGGCAGTGGCGCTGCTGGGCGGCGGGCCGCGCACCCTGAACGAGCTGGAAGACAAGGGCATCAGCCGTGCCGTGCTGGATAACCTGTGCGCCAAAGGCGTGCTGGAATGCAGCAAGGTGAATAAATCCATCGACCTGTATGCGTCCATTCCGCTGAAAAACGAGCCGATCACCCTCACGCAGGAGCAGCAGGCGGCTTACGATGCTCTGCTGCCAAAGCTGGAAGACGATGCACCCCACTCGGCGCTGCTCTACGGCGTGACCGGCAGCGGCAAAACGCTGGTGTTTTTAAAGCTCATTGCCCGCTGTCTGGAGCAGGGCAGGCGTGCGCTGGTGCTGGTGCCGGAGATCAGCCTGACCCCGCAGATGATCCTGCGGCTCAAGAGTCAGTTTGGCCGCCGGGTGGCGGTGCAGCACTCTGCCCTCAACCACACCGAACGCCTTTTGCAGTGGCAGATGATCCAGGACGGCGGCGCAGACATCGTGGTGGGTACCCGCAGTGCCATCTTTTCGCCGCTGGAAAACATCGGTCTCATCATCATCGATGAGGAGCAGGAGCACACCTACCGCTCGGAATCCGCGCCCCGCTATTCTGCCCACGAGGTGGCCCGGCAGCGCGCGGCGGAAAACGGTGCATTGCTGCTGCTGGCAAGCGCCACCCCCAGCACCGAGAGCTTTTACGCAGCCCAGCATGGCCGCACCCAGCTGGTGCGGCTGACCCAGCGCTACGGCGGCAACCCGCTGCCCACGGTGCAGATCGTGGATATGCGCGCAGAGCTGGCGGCAGGCAACCCGCTGGAGATCAGTCTTGCGCTGGAAGATGCCATCCGCCGCAATCTGGATGCAGGCAAGCAGACCATTTTGCTGCTGAACCGCCGGGGCTACCAGACCATGGCCCAGTGCGAGGACTGCCGCGAGGTGCTCAAGTGCACAAAGTGCAGCGTGCCGATGGTGTACCACAAAGCGGCGCACAAGGTATTGTGCCACTACTGCGGCAGCCAGATGGAACCGCCCACTGTGTGCCCCGCCTGCGGCGGCAAGCTGCAGTACCGGGGCTTCGGCACCCAGAAAGCCGAGGAAGAGCTGGCAAAGCTGTTCCCGGATGCGCGGGTGCTGCGCATGGATCAGGATTCCACTGCCGCAAAGGATGCCCACGAAAAGCTGCTGGCAAGGTTTGCGAACCACGAATATGACATCATGGTGGGCACCCAGATGGTGGCCAAGGGACTGGATTTTGAGGATGTGACCCTTGTGGGCGTGCTGGGCATCGACTCGCTGCTGTTTGCGCAGGGCTTCCGCGCGTATGAGAACGTGTTCAGCCTCATCACGCAGGTGGTGGGCCGCAGCGGACGGGCCAGAGACCCCGGCTTTGCCATCATCCAGACCACCGACCCCGATAACCCGGTGCTGAATCTTGCCGCCGCGCAGGACTACGATGCCTTTTTTGAGCAGGAGATCGCCTACCGCAAGCTGGGCCTGTACCCGCCCTTCTGCGGGCTGTGCGTCATTGGCTTTGCAGGCGCAAAGGAGATCGAGGCGGCGCGGGCGGCGGCGCGCTTTGCGGCCCTGCTGGGCCAGCAGGCGGCAAAACAGCCGGACCTGCCGCTGCGGGTGCTTGGCCCCACGCCCGGCAGCATTGAGAAGATCAACGACACCTACCGCTACAAACTTACCATCAAGTGCCGCAACGACCGCCGCTTCCGCGACCTCGTGCGCAGCACACTGGAAAGATACGAACAGGAAAAACTTCCGTCCAAGGCCACCGTTGCGGTGGACCTGCACTCGGACGGTGACATCTGATTTGGAGGTACCATAAATGGCAATCCGTAACATTGTAAAAGAGGGCGATCCCATCCTGAACAAGGTCTGCCGCCCCGTCACCACCTTTGATGACCGTCTGGCTACCCTGCTGGACGACATGCACGAGACCATGATCGCCGCCGACGGCGTGGGTCTGGCCGGCCCGCAGGTGGGCATGCTGCGCCGTCTGTTCGTGGTGTGGGACACCACCGACGCGCCCGAGGAGATCCCGGAGGATTACGAGTACAAGTTCATCGACTTCGTCAACCCGGAAATTCTGGCTGTATCCGAGGAAGAGGAGACCGCCTACGAGGGCTGTCTGTCCTTCCCGGGCCATAACGGCGCTGTGACCCGCCCCGTCGCTGTCAAGGTGCGCGCACAGGACCGCCACGGTGAGTGGTTCGAGCTGGAAGCTGAGGATCTGCTGGGCCGCTGCATCCAGCACGAGAACGACCATCTGGACGGCATTACCATCATGCAGTCCAGCGAGTATTTCTATGAGGATACCGAAGAGGGCAAAAAAGCTGCCCGCGAAGCGAAAGGAAACAAGTAATGCGCATTTTGTTCATGGGCACGCCGGATATTGCCGCAGAGTGCCTCAAAGCCCTGTATGCCGCCGGGCATGACATCTGCGCGGTGTACACCCGGCGGGACAAGCCGGTTGGCCGCAAGCAGGTGCTTACCGCACCCCCGGTCAAGGAAGTGGCCCTTGCCCACGGCACGCCGGTGTTCCAGCCCCGCACCCTGCGGGACGGCAGCGAGGACGAGAACATCCGCGCACTGGCCCCGGAACTGATCGTGGTGGTGGCTTACGGCTGCATCCTGCCGAAGTCTGTGCTGGAAGCGCCGAAGTACGGCTGCATCAACCTGCATGTTTCGCTGCTGCCCAAGTACCGCGGCAGCGCCCCGGTGCAGTGGGCCGTGCTGAACGGCGATGCCGAGACTGGCGTTTCCATCATGCAGATGGACGAAGGCCTTGACACCGGCGATGTGCTCTGCTGCGAGAAGATCGCCATTGACCCGGAGGAGACCAGCGGCCAGCTGTTTGACCGCGTGACTGCCGTGGGTGCACGGGTACTGTGTGAGGTGGTGCCCGCCATCGCCGCCGGAACGCTGAAGCCCCAGCCGCAGGATCATGAGAACGCCTGCCTTGCGCCGATGCTGAACAAGGAGATGGCAGAGTTCCGCCTCACCGAATCTGCTGCCCACATCCACAACTGGGTGCGCGGCATGAACCCGTGGCCCGGTGCATGGTTCGTCACCTCCGGCGGCAAAAAGCTCAAGGTGATGGAGTGCCATGCCGTGGAAGCTCACGGCGAAGCGCCCGGCACCGTGCTGGCCACAAAGCCGCTCACGGTGGCCTGCGGTGAGGGGGCCGTCCAGCTGCTGAATGTGGTGCCGGAGGGCAAAAAGCCCATGGACGGCACCGCCTTTGCGGCCGGTCAGCGCCTGAAAACGGGGGATATCCTCTGATGGCGGCGAATCCCCGCGCGGCGGCAGTGGCGGCGCTGGTGCGGCAGGAGCAGGATGGCTTTTCCAACCTTGTTCTGGATGCCGAACTCAGGCGCCAGCAGCTGGAAGGCCGCGATAAAGCTTTTGCCAGCGCCATCTTTTACACGGTGCTGGAACACCGGGGCACGCTGGACTACATCCTGTGCCAGTTCCTGCCCAAGGGCCTTGCCAAGCTGGATGCACCGGTGCGCGAAATATTGCGCGCGGCGCTGGCGCAGGCCCGCTATATGCAGGTGCCGGTGTCCGCTGCGGTGAACGAAGCCGTCAAGCTGACCCGTGCCTTCAAAAAATCCAGCGCATCCGGTCTGGTCAACGCCGTGCTGCGCAAGGCGTGCAGCTACGACCTGAGCACCGCAAGCTTCAAAAACGAAGTGGAGCGGCTCATGGTGCTTGGCTCTGCCGGGCGGGATGTGGCGGAATTTCTGCACAAAAACTACCCGGACGAAGCACTGGATATCCTTACCTACAAGGCCGACGGCGGCATGACCAGCCTGCGGGCGAACCCGCTGAAAGGCAGTGCCGATGAGCTTTGTGCAAAGCTGCTGGCTTCCGGCGCAAAGGAAGCAAAGCGGGGCATTGTGCCCGGCAGTGTGCTGGCCCGGTTCGAGGGCAGCCCGGCGGAAAATGAGCTGTTCCGGCAGGGGTACTTCCATGTGGAAGGGCAGGCCAGCCAGCTGGCGGCGCTCTGCGTGGACGCACAGCCCGGAGAAACAGTCATCGACCTGTGCGCCGCGCCCGGCGGCAAGACCATCCTGCTGGCCGAGCAGATGCACAGCACCGGCAGGCTTTACAGCTGCGATGCCGCCGAGAACCGCGTGGGCCTGATCCGCACGGCAGTGCAGCGCATGGGCCTGACCAATGTGGAAGCCCTGTGCAACGATGCCACCAAGGGAAACCCGGCCCTGCCGCAGGCCGACCGCATTTTAGCGGATGTGCCCTGCAGCGGCCTTGGCATTCTGGCAAAAAAGCCGGATCTGCGCTACAAAAAGCTGGAACCGGCCCGCGAAGCTGAATTATTGGCCACGCAGTCGGCCATCCTCGATACGGCGGCACAGCTGCTGAAAGCGGGCGGCAGGCTGGTGTACTCCACCTGCACCATCGACCCGGCAGAAAACCAGCAGCAGATCGCGGCATTTCTGGCCCGCCACCCGGAGTTTACGGTGGTGGAGCCTGCCGCAGCGCTGCCCGCCGGGATGACGGCAGGGGAGCACGGCGCGCTTTCGGTGCCCACCCGTACCGGCATGGACGGTTTTTTCCTGTGTGCCATGCAGAAAAACGGGGAAAAGCTGCAATGAAACGGGCGGCTTGTTCGTAAAAAACAATAGGAGAACACAATGGAACAAAAACGCTGTATCTCTTCCTTTACGCTGGCAGAGCTGACCGCTGAACTGAAAGCGATGGGTCAGCCGGGCTTCCGGGCAAAGCAGATCTTCCACTGGGTGCACCAGAAGCTGGTCACCGAGTTTTCTGCCATGACCGACCAGCCCAAGACCCTGCTGGCAAAGCTGGAAGAAAGCTTCTACATTGCCGCGCCCAAGATCGAGCGCAGGCAGGAAGCAAAGGACGGCACGGTAAAATATCTGCTGCGCATGGCGGACGGCAACTGCATCGAGACCGTCGTGATGCGCTACCACTACGGCAACACGGTGTGTGTGTCTACGCAGGTGGGCTGCCGCATGGGCTGCCGCTTCTGCGCGTCCACCCAGGCGGGCCGCGTGCGCGATCTGGAAGCAGGCGAGATCTGCTCTGAGATCTACACCGCCCAGAAGGATATCGGGGAGCGCATTTCCCACATCGTGCTCATGGGTATTGGCGAACCGCTGGATAATTTTGACGAAGTGATGAAGTTTCTGGAGAACATCACCTCGCCCGAGGGCGTGAACATCGGGATGCGCAACATCAGCCTTTCCACCTGCGGTCTGGTGCCCAAGATCGACCAGCTGGCCGAGAAAAAGCTGCAGCTGACCCTCTCGGTGTCGCTGCACGCACCCAACAATGAAATTCGCAGCGGCATGATGCCGGTGAACGATGCCTATCCCGTGGAAGTGCTGATGCAGGCCGTGCGCCGCTATCAGGACACCACCGGCCGCCGCGTGAGCTTTGAATATTCCATGGTGCGCGGTGTCAATGATTCCGATGCCTGCGCCAAACAGCTGGCAAACCTGATCCGGGGCATGGGTGCCCATGTGAACCTGATCCCCATCAACCCGGTGGACGGCAGCCCGTACTCGGCCACCGATGCAGCCAACGTGCACCGCTTCCAGCAGAAGCTGGAGAGCCTTGGCGTGAACGCTACGGTGCGCCGCCGCCTTGGCAGCGAGATCAGCGCCGCATGCGGCCAGCTGCGCCGTGACGAAATGAACGGGAAAGCGTAAATATTAAAGGGAGAAGCCTATGAAACTTGCAGGAAAAACGGATGTCGGCAGGGTCCGGCAGGATAATCAGGACGATTATCGCGCAGGAGAACTGCCCGGCGATGCCGCATGGCTGCTGGTATGCGACGGCATGGGCGGTGCACGCGGCGGCAGGGAAGCCAGCCAGAGCGCGTGCGATGTGATCGAGCGCTGCTTTCAGGAGCAGTATGCTTCCAAGTGCCTGCCCGGCGAAGAGGAGACCTTTTTGAAAAAGAGCCTGCTCAGCGCCAACCGCTTTGTGTTCCAGAAGGCCCTGCGTGAGGAATCACTGGCGGGCATGGGCACCACGGCTGTGTGCGCACTGGTGCGCGGCGGCAAGGTGTTCCTGTGTCATGCAGGCGACTCGCGGGCGTACCTGTACCGGGACGGCAGGCTTGCCCAGCTCACCCACGACCACTCCTATGTGCAGGAGCTGGTGGACTGTGGCACCATTACCGTGGAGGAAGCCGAGCACCACCCTCAGAAAAACATCATCACCAAGGCGCTGGGCGTGGACTACCGGCTGGACCCGGAGTTCACCACCGCACCGCTGCAGAAAGGGGATATCCTGCTGCTGTGCTCGGACGGCCTGACCAATGCCGTGCCCAGAGAACAGCTGGAACAGCTGCTGCGCACCGGCAGGTTCTACGACCTGCCGGACCTTCTGATCCGCACGGCCAACGAGAACGGCGGCCCGGATAACATCACCGCGCTGCTGCTGCGTGTGGAGGAGGTGCGCTGATGGACAACCTGATCGGCAAAAAGCTGGACGGCCTGTATGAGGTGCGGGAGCTGATCGGTTCCGGCGGCATGGCAAACGTCTACAAGGCAGTCATGCTGGGGCACAACGGCCCGGTGCCTGCCGGTACCGTGGTGGCGGTAAAGGTGCTGCGGCAGGAGTATATGCACGACCCGGACCTTGTGCGCCGCTTTAAAAATGAATCCAAGGCCATCTCGCTGCTGAACCACCCCAACATCGTAAAAGTGTACGATGTATCGGTGAATGATGATCTGCAGTATATCGTGATGGAATATGTGGACGGCATGACATTGCGCGAGTACCTGAACCAGCGCGGCGGCAGGCTGACCAACCGGGAAACCGTGCACTTCATCTCCCAGATCTTAAAGGCGCTGGAACATGCCCACGCCAACGGTGTGGTGCACCGGGACATCAAGCCCCAGAACATCATGCTTTTGGACAACGGCCAGCTGCGCATGATGGATTTTGGCATTGCGCGCATCTCCCGTGCCGAGAACCAGCTGCTGAGCGGCAAGGCCATGGGCAGCGTGCACTATATCAGCCCGGAGCAGGCCAAGGGCGATGAGACCGACTGCACCAGCGATATCTACTCGGTGGGCGTGATGATGTACGAGATGCTCAGCGGTCATCTGCCCTTTGATGCAGACGACATGGTGGAAGTTGCCATCAAGCAGATCTCCGATCAGCCGAAGTCTTTGCACGAGATCGCGCCGGAGGTGCCGAATGCACTGGTGGAGATCACCGAAAAGGCCATGGCAAAGCTGCCGCAGAACCGCTACGCATCCGCCCGCGAAATGCTGGATGCGCTGGACACCTACGTGCACAACCCCTCCGTGATGTTCGAGTACAAGTATATTACAGAAGATGCTCCCGAAAAGGTGGTGAAACGTACCATGAACCAGAACCGTGCAAACCGTCAGGCCGAAAAGCCTGCGCCCCGCGGCAAAAAGGCCGCACCGCGCAAGAAAAAGCGCACCATCTTCCTGCCGGCACTGTTCGGCATTACCATTGCATTTGCACTGGCGTGCCTTGCGCTGTGCTGGATGATCCTGAACGATTCCTCCAACCTGATGAACAACAAGGCCGATATCACGCTGGGCGATTATATCGGCATGACGCAGGACGAGGCTGCTGCCACCGAGCAGGTGGTCTCCGGCCAGATCAGCGTTACCTGGGAGCAGGAGTACAACAGTGACTATGCGGCGGGCTATATCTACAAGCAGTCGCCGGTGTCCGGCCGCACGGTGCGCGAGGGCCAGAATGTGACCCTGACTGTGAGCCTTGGCACCCAGTACGTTACCGTGCCGGACCTGACCAACTATGTGCAGGCCGATGCAGAGCAGCAGCTCAAGGAGCTGGGTGTCTCGGTGCTGGTAACGCAGGCTGTGGATACCTCTGTGGCATCCGGCGCGGTGATCCGCACCGACCCGGCGGCGGGCAGTCAGGTGGCTGCAGGCAGCACTGTGGTGATGTATATCAGCCGCCCGCAGGTGGCAACCACCACCAAGGTGCCCTCCCTGACCGGCATGAGCACCGCTGATGCCCGCACCCTGCTGGTGCAGAACCATCTGGGCCTTGGCAGCCAGACCGAGCAGTACAGCGACCAGCCGGTGGGCACTGTCATCAGTCAGGACCCGGCGGCAGGCTCTACCACAAAGCTGAACGGCCGCGTGAACATTGTGGTAAGCGCAGGGCCGGAGCCTGCACCGGAACCGGAAGCACCCAGCGACAGCACCACCGGCGGCGACTGGTGGAGCGGCCTGTTTGGCAGCGGCTCCTCTTCTTCCAGCACCGAGACCGGCACCGAACAGGGCACAGCGGGCAGCGGCGACTCTTCGCAGAAACCGCTGACCGACTGGTGGTCCTCGCTGCTGAGCTGACGGAGGCGTGCATGAAGGGATATATCACAAAGGGCATCGGCGGCTTTTACTATGTAAAAACGCCGGAGGGCATTGTGGAATGCAAGCCCCGCGGCATTTTCCGCAAACAGAAGATCACGCCGGTGGCGGGCGATGAGGTGACGCTGGAGACCGAGAACGGTGCAGCCGTCATTGCCGAGATCGCACCGCGCAAAAATGTGTTCGTGCGGCCTCCGGTGGCAAATCTGGATGTGCTGTTCCTTGTGGCCAGCACCACCCAGCCCACGCCCAGCACGCTGGTGCTGGATAAGCTTGCCGCCATTGCGGTGGACAAGGGCGTGCAGCCGGTGATCGTGTGCACCAAGGGCGACTTGGCCGAGGCGGAATTCCTGCGTAAGGCCTACGAAAGATCGACCCTGCCGTTCATCCGCATCGATTACGAGACCGGCGGCGGGCTGGACGAGGTGAAGCAGTGGATCAGCGGCAGGCTGTGTGCGTTCTGCGGCAACTCCGGCGTGGGAAAATCCACCCTTTTGAACCATCTGCTGCCGGAAGCAGAGCGCGAGACCAGTGCCATCAGCCAGAAGCTGGGCCGCGGCCGCCACACCACCCGTGAGGTGACGATCTTTGAAGCCTTTGGCGGGCGCATTGCGGATACGCCGGGCTTTGCCAGTCTGGAAGCGAACCGCGCCGGGTTCATCCCCAAGGAAAATCTGGAACATGCGTTCCCGGAGTTCGGGCCTTATCTGGGCCAGTGCCAGTTCACCGGCTGCTCCCACCGCAGCGAAAAAGGCTGTGCCGTGCGCGCCGCACTGGCCGAGGGCAGGCTCTCCCAGACCCGGTACGACAGCTACTGCGCCATGTACGAGGAAGTCAAGGACGTGAAGGATTGGCAGCGCCCGAAAGTATAAAGGATAAGGAAGAGATTCATGTCACGCTGTGTGATCATTTCGGCCTGCCCGGTTTCTCCGGAGCTGGCAGAGGCCCTGCGGCCGGACGACTTTATCATTGCCTGTGATGCAGGCTACCGCAACTGCGCACCTCTGGGGCGTAGACCCAACATCATCGTGGGTGACTTTGACACCGCCCCCTGCCCGGAACAGCAGGACGACGATATCATCGTGCTGCCCCATGTGAAGGACGATACCGACACCGAGTATGCTGCAAAGCTGGTCTCGGAAAAGGGCTTTGACGAGGTGCTGCTGCTGGGCGGCCTTGGCGGCAGACGGGTGGAGCACACCCTTGCAAACCTGTGCACCGGCCTTGGGCTGGAACAGCGCGGTGTGCGCACCACCCTGCTGGATGAGCGCAGCCGCATCACCTACGTGATGCCCGGCGAGACCCGCCGCTACCCGAAGGAGAAGTACTTCTTCTTCTCGGCCTTCCCGATGGAGGGCAGGGCGCAGGGCGTGTGCGAGCGCGGCTCCTACTATGAGCTGACCGATGCGGAGCTGACCGCCAGCTACCCGCTGGGCGTCAGCAACGAGTACGCTGCCGGGTCGGACTGCATCACCATCTCCACCCGCAGCGGTGCGCTGGTGGTGGTGGAGACCATCGCAGACTGAGCGCTGCTGCCCTTGCCGGAACGTTCCGGCCCCTGCCTGCATAGGATGGGCCAGAAAACGGAAAGGCGGGGAGCATATGCAGGTAGTTGTGATCCGAAGCCCCAAGGCGCTGCGCGGCATTCTGCGCAGACTGTTCGGCATTCAAAAACAGTAAAAAAAGATCCCCTCGCTGCTGGTCGGCGGGGGGATCTTACTTCATAATACTCCTCTTTATTGCGTCAGGGCGTTGTAACAGGCATCGAACGCCT